>Ga0114959_10000375_pt1 | contig 41875 bp, 12 predicted proteins | sample C_130625_EF_Meta_FD_87317 | JGI IMG/M metagenome (GOLD analysis project Ga0114959, IMG submission 87317) | Freshwater microbial communities from Lake Croche, Canada to study carbon cycling - C_130625_EF_MetaG | ecosystem: Environmental > Aquatic > Freshwater > Lake | place: Lake Croche, Canada... | reverse complement strand
TTGTTTGCACCTCGATCTCAACTTCATCTGCTAAGGGCGTCTGGCGTTCACAGGTTTGCCAAGCAAGATCAGCCAGGCTGCCAGAGGATGGGATGGTGAGGTGATAGGGGGTAGGGGGTGGAGCTAATTTTGAAATTACAAACTGGCTATTTTCTAAGGGAGTTGCAGCGGGATCAAGATCAATTTTGATACAACGTAATTGAGGGTACTCTAATGAAATCGTTTTCCCAAGACCCCACAGGGATAGTTGAGCCACTTGAGATATCGTTTGAGGTTCGAGCACGTCAATCGATTGTGCCCCACAGGTAACTATCGCTAAGCTAGGACGGTGATTTAAATGATCTAATTGACTAATTTTCTGTAATAGCGAAAGGAGGGGGGCGCAGGCAAAAGAAATATTATTCTCTAAAGAGTCAATTTCATTTAATCCCCAGCAATAAATAAATCCAGCAATCTCGTGATTTTCTTGTACCAGGGAATCGATAAGCTTTTGAATATCTTCGGCAGCAAAGGGGTCTAATTCAAAACTATCATCATTTTTATGTTGAAAATAATTTCCCAGTGAAATGGAGTGAATAATTGATCCAGTTTGTAGAAGGGAAAGCCTTAAATGATGATCAAATTCTTGATCGATGGTGAATACAATATAGTGCTGCTTATTCAGCGTCTGTGCTGCTTTGGATGTGGTGTCTAATTGCCAATTTATTGTATAGAGTAAATCAGAAGCATCTACATTAAATGCCTTCTCTAATTCTTGAATATTAGCCTCACGGCCCTCGATCCCTATACATTGAATTATTAAATCGCCTTTCTCGCTATAGAGCTCGATATCACCAATTATTTTTTTAGTACTGTTGGTGGGATGTAGTTGTGCTTTTGCATAAAGCATTTTTCCTAAGGGATGGGGATTAAAAATTAATGTTTTGATTGCAAAAGGTAAAAATGTCTTATTGCCATCAGTTTGAATTAAGCTCGTAAATAAGCAAAAACAGGAATCTATTAAACCTGGATGAAGGATAAATTCGTTTAAGCTATTAAGCCCTTCATTGATGGATGAAGGCACAGATAATTTGGCGAGAGCAGTGTTCTGATCTGCCCGAATTTCATTCAACCATTGATGGGATGGGCCTAGGTTGATCCCAGTAGCTAGCAGACGGGCATATAGCTCTTCACGCAAAATAGTTTTCGGAAATGAGTCCCAGTTTTGATTAAAGTCCTCAAGTGAAAGTCGCGAAATAATGAGTGGTTTCTCGGGCTCAACATCTAATGAACCTGTTAAATGAGTTAGATAATCAGCTTCACCTGTCTCATAAGCGCTGATCAGTTTAAATTTTCTAGGGAGTTGAGGCTCCTTTTCAATGCCGATTTGTATCTTTCTAGACCCAGACTGGGGAATAGTTAACATTTGATGAAAAGTTAAATCTTGAATAACAAGCGCTGAAATGGTATTTACACGATTAGCTAATAGTTGAGTAATTTCAATTAAAAGAGAGATAAAGCTTGCAGCAGCAAAAACCATTTTTCCAGCAACTACATGCTCTTGCAATAAGGGCATCGATTCAATATTGAGGTCTGCAGTTATGACATCACTATTGATCATTGGTGATGAAGTGATATTAAGAGAAAAAGGACCATTCACATTTTGATTGGATGAACTTTTACTAAGGCTGCGAGTTTGATGCCAATAGCTTTTTCTTTGGAAGGGATAATTGGGAATTGATATCCAATTTGGGTTTCTTGGTCCATACACTTTTTTCCAATCGACATTAATTCCTTGGGTATATAAATGACCTAGGGCACGATATATTTGCTCTTGCTCTGGAACTGTTTTTTTAAGGCTAGGAATCCAAGTTGCATTTTTACTAAAACTATGTTTCCCCATGCCCAGTAATATTGGATCTGGGCCAATTTCAAGGAAAACATTCACCCCTTTTTGTTCGAGGCTTTCTATCCCTTTTGAAAATTTCACAGGCTGTCGTATGTGTTTAGTCCAATAGTCAGCAGACATACAGGCGCCAGTAGTTTCTTCGCCATATAAATTTGGCATCATCGTAACCGTTGGGTTTGAGTACTGTATATCACTGGCTAGGGTATTGAAGGAAGGCAGTATTTCTTCCATTAAGAAAGAGTGGAATGCATGAGAAACATTTAATAATTGAGTATGAATATTGATTGATGCCAGTTTTTCGCAGAGTTGTTCTACTGATACTTTGTGACCAGAAATTAGAATTTGCGATGGACCATTGAAGGCGGCAATTTCTACCGTATCTTTTAGCTCATTTAAATAAGGGAGCAATATTTCATGCGAGCACATAATGGCTGCCATACCTCCACCACTAGGCAAGCTTTGCATAAGCTCCCCACGTTTGGTGATAAGACGTAAGCCATCTTCTAAGCTAAAAACACCAGCCACACAGGCGGCTGCATATTCACCGACACTGTGCCCCATTACAAAATTTGGCTTGACACCCCACGCCTGCCATAATTGGCAAAGCGCATACTCCAAGCTAAACAAAGCGGGTTGTGCGTATTGGGTTTGATGTATTTGTTCAGAAGGCGATGAGAACAGCAGCGTCCTCAGAGAAATATTCCTAAGTTTTTTGATAATGGCATCGCATTGGTCAAAAGCCTCTCTAAAGACTGGCTCTGCTTCATAGAGTTGCGACCCCATAGACCAGTACTGGGATCCTTGACCAGTAAATAGAAATGCTATTTTGGGCTGGCTACTCGGAGCCTCACTGTAAATAATATTTGGATGGTCTACATCATTCAAAAATGCTTCTAAACTCTGAATTAGATCCTCATGAGTTTTACAAATGATAGATAGACGTGTATCCCAATGATTTCGACCAAGGCTAGCTGAGTAACATAAGTCAATTAAATGATCATTCTTCTTCTTGATTAAATTGATATATTGGGCAACTAATTGCTTAAGGGCAAAATTATTTTGTGCCGATAGATTTAGTATGCAGTAAGGTGAAACAACGTCATCTGCAACTAAAGACTCTTTTTTATGTTCTGAAATGATGAGATGAGCATTTGTTCCGCTAAAACCAAATGAGCTCAGTCCAGCAGTGCGTTGGTGGTTTGATTTTTCCCATGGAGTTATTTCGTTTAATAATTGAATAGGCAAGCTTTCCCAAGGGATATGCGGGTTAGGTTTTTGAAGATGTAGATTTTTAGGGATCTGTTGATGTTCTAGTGCAAGTAGGATTTTTATTAATCCTGCCATCCCAGCTACAGGTTCCAGATGACCAATGTTGGTCTTGACTGATCCTAGAAGGAGTGGCGTACTACGATTCTTACAATAGGTGTCTCCAAGAGCTTCTACCTCAATCGGGTCTCCTAGAATCGTACCTGTACCATGCGCCTCGATAAAGTCTACTTGATTTGATTGAAGCTTTGCATTATCTAATGCTTCTCTGATGACGGCTTGTTGCGCATTACCATTTGGAGCTGCAAGACCATTCGTCTTTCCATCTTGATTGATTGCGCTTCCCTGAATAAGCCCTAAAATGCAATCACCATCTTTTTGTGCATCTTCAAGCCGCTTTAGAACAACAATTGCACAGCCTTCCCCTCGTACATAGCCATTGGCTGATGCATCGAATGTTTTGCATCGACCGTCTGGTGATATGGCTTGGAGCTTAGAAAAGCCTATATGCATTTCAGGATGGAGAATGAGATTGACGCCACCAGCAATCGCCATATCCGACTCTTTGATTTGTAAACTCCTTACTGCTTGATGAATGGCAACCAAAGAGGAGGAGCAGGCAGTATCAATTGCCATGCAAGGCCCTTGTAAGCCGAATAGATAGGATATACGACCAGCTGCAGTGCTAAATGTTGAGCCTGTTATTGAATATGCGTCAATATTATTAGGATTATGGGAGTGGCGATGATTGAGCGCATAGTCATCTCCAGAAATTCCAATATAGACCCCAGTACGACTAAATTTAAGTTTTTCTTGGGTAATAAATGCGTTTTCAAATGCCTCCCAACTGACCTCCAATAGGAGTCGATGTTGCGGATCCATAGCCTTTGCTTCATTTGGAGTAATGCCAAAGAAGTGGGCATCAAACTCATCTACAGCTTCTTGTAGAAATCCACCTTGAGCTGTATACATCTTGCCAGGTTCTTTTGGGTCGGAAGATAAATGGGATTGAGAGCTCCAGCGTGATTCTGGTACCTCGCAAATTGCATCGGTCCCCTCCTTTAGAAGATCCCAAAAAGCTTGAGGACTATTTGCTCCCCCGGGGAATCTGCATGCCATGCCAATAATGGCAATTGGACTTTTTTGTTTCAGTAGCGCATTTTCAGAAATCAGATCTTTAATCGACTCTGAGGCTTTGCGAAGAGCTTGTTTTAGCAGCGTTTTTTCATCACCATCGAGTGGAGACTTCGTTTGAGAATCAATCATAAATAAATACAGCCTAGAACGAAGTCATCTTAATTAAGTAATTTCTCGAGGTCAGCCAGTAAATCTTGGGCGGATTGGCTAGCAGAGTTTTTAGATTCGTTGGGTTTCAAATGGGAAGCAGGCTCTAGATTCGCTTTAGGTAAAGCATTTTCAAGCAAATCAGTAATAAAACGAATCATATCAGCGATTGTTGGGTAGTTAAAAGCAAGGCTAACAGGGAGGGTGAGTTGAATAGTTTTACCGAGATGATTACGGAGTTGAACTGCTAGTAAAGAGTCTAATCCAAGGTCGGTTAGTGATTTATCGTGTTCAAGCTTTTGTTCTTTTGCGACACCCAATGTACTTCTAACAGATTCCTCTACCCATAGCACTATTTGCAAAATCTGATCAGCTTTAGATAGCTTGGCAAAGTTCTCTATTACGCTAGTGGTAGATAGTTGTATAACATTTTTATTGGGCTGCTGACTTGCCAGTTTCGTAAATAGTGAGGCTATCCATGGGGACTGATCTAGAAAAGTTTGCCAGTCCCAATCAATAATGCCTACTTGCGGCTTTCCTGAGTTGATAGCTACCATCATTGCTGCAAAACCTTGATCAGGTAAGATTGGCGTGAAACCTAGTCTAGCCAAATGTACTTTGGCAACTGGATCGGATTGCAGCATTCCAATATCTGCCCACGGACCCCAATTAATCGAGGTGGCAGGCAGACCCGCTGCATGTCTGAATTGTGCAAGATAATCTAAAAATGCATTAGCAGCTGAGTAATTAGCCTGACCTTGATTCCCTACAAGGGATGCGGCTGAAGAAAACAGAACGAAAAAGTCTAATGAGATATTTCTAGTGAGTTCATGTAAATTCCATGCCCCCTCGACTTTGGCATCAAAGGTTTTGGAAAACTGTTGCCAATCGAAATCTGGAAGCAGTTTATCGGCCAATATTCCAGAGCAGTGAATAACGCCTTTTAAGGGGGGCATTGTTTTTTCAATTTCAAGGAAGGTAGTCTGCAATGCAGTTTTGTCACTGACATCAACTTGCCAGGTCTTAATATTGACGCCTGCTGCTTCGAGTTCATCTATAAGCACCTGATTATTTCTCGAAGGTTTATTGCGAGATAGTATTGCAAGATGTTTTACTCCCTGACTAGCGAACCATTGGGCCGCCTTAAGACCGATACCTTTGCTACCCCCAGCAATAAGATAGGTGGAGTTAGCGTTAGGGTATATCGATCCATCAATTGGAATTTCATTCATGGATGCAAGGTTGGGAGTGAGCAGTTTTTCATCTCGTAAAGCCAACCAAGCTTGATCATGCTTTTGGGTAATTGCTTGAACGGCCACAGATGTAAGCTGTTTTGAGTCACTTGCAACATCTAGATCGATACAAACAATATTGAGTTCGGGGTGTTCTGCAGCAATACTTAGGCTCATCCCAAGTAGCGGTGCATAAGCAAGCTTAATATCTCTAGATTCCTCTTGAGCTACTTGTGCGCCTAGAGTGATGTTACATAATCTAAAGTCTGTAGATATAGCAGAGCCTACCAGAACTTGAGTTAAATGTAGAAGAAATTGACAGTGAATTTCAATTTCAGATATGAGCTCTGCTTTGTTAGTCAGCAGTTGATTTATGGGCCAAAAATTAACTACAGCACCAAGCCCACCTTCTTTTGATTGGATCTCTTCAACCAATTGATGAAGATCCTTCTTGCTATTTGGGTTAATGGTGTACTGAAAGTGATCATCTTTTGAAAATTTTTCACCAGGGCTTACTAGATAGACAGTTTGCTGGGCGGCGGTTAGCACTTGTACCAATTGTTCAGAAAAACCTTGATCATCCTTGAATACCAAATAGGGCTTTCCTGAATTTCCAAACTCTGAATTTGGTAGTGAAATTTCATTCCAATGACGTTCCCACATGAGATTTTTACTTGGATTTGGGAGGTATTTTTGAATGGCACTCAGTTCAGCTGAACGTGCCTCTAATCCCTTAAATTCAATGAGAACGCTACCATCCTCGCTGTCCACTAAGCTAATGTCAGCGATGATATTTTCTGCGTTAGCAGACTTGCGAATAGTGAGGTGCCCCCAGATTTTTCTGTTGTTTGGGTTCGCATAAACGCAAATTGATTCTATAGTAAAAGGTAACCAAGTCTTTTGTGGATCTAATGTTCCAGATGCAAGTAACATTCCAAAAGCGGCATCAATTAAGCCGGGATGAAGTTGTTCTGGATTCAAACCACCTAAAGAGTCAGGTGTATGAATATCGCAAACCACCTCATCTTCACCTTTGTAAATTGCATTGAACCACTGGTAACTTGGCCCTAAGGTAATTTGTCGATCAGCTTGGTTTTGAATAAATTGGGCAACTGAAAGAATGGTATTACATCTTTTGCGAATGTCAGAATACGATTTCTTAACCATGTTTTGGACGACAGCTCGGATCTGCGCCTCTGCATGAGTCGAAACCTTTAGATTTGTGCTTGCAGCTGGATTTGGTTCATCAAAGCTAATTAATTGTGCGGAATTATCATCGGTATTGGGAGTAATTATTAATTGCACATATTTATTTTTACTGCGCTCTAATACCAAAGGCTCTGGGAAATAAATATTCTCTAAGGAGAATTCGCCAAATCGGTTTTGAGATAGAGCCCCATCTAACATCATGACCACGTGAAAAGCTCCTGATACGACAAGCTCGTTATAAATTTGATGATCATTTAATAAAGAAAGTTCATCTGAGTTCAGAATACTTTGGTAAATATTTGAGCTGACGCTTGGAAGTGGTAATTTTTCACCAAGTAAACGACCATCATTTTTAGTAAGGGCTTTATTTGTATTTCCTTTCGGCCGATCTATCCAATAAGGAAGGTGTTGAAATGGATAGGTTGGCAAAGCAAAACGATAGCGCTTAAAGGGTTGATCAAAGCTGATCCAGTCAATATTTTGTGATACAGCAAGCGTTGCCAAGCTATTAAGCATGACTGACCAATTGGATTTTTCAGGCAGCAGGGAAGGTAGTAGGCTTATCTCAGAATTTAGAACTTGAGAAGCAAGACCAAGTAGAACAGGTTTGGGACCAATTTCGATTAACTCATTACAGCCTAAGCCTTCCAAGGCTTGTATATCTTGCATAAATAAAACAGGACTGAGAATTTGATCGCACCAGTATTGAGGGCTTGCAATTTCAGGACCTACAATATCGCCAGATAAATTGGAAACTAATGGTATTGAAGGCTGATGCATTTCAATACCATCTAGAAATACTTTAAATGGTTCGATTACGTCCTTCATTAAGGGGGAGTGGAAGGCGTGAGAGGTAATTAATCGCTGTGTTTTGAATCCATCAGCATTGAGTTTGCTAATGACTTCAGAAACTGCATTTTTTTCTCCGGAAATAACTAGACTTTGAGGACCATTTATTGCAGCGATAGCGATGTGGTCTGTAAATGGGAGCAGGTATTGTTTAATACTCTCTGCGGTGCTCTGAATTGACCACATTTCCCCATTGGTATCCTGAGCCTGCATTAATTGAGCGCGTTTAGCAACTAATTGCAAGCCATCCTCCAAAGTGAAGACGCCAGCGAAGCATGCTGCTGCAACTTCTCCAAGACTATGACCTATTACATAGCTAGGAGAAATACCCCATGATTTCCATAGTTTAGCAAGCGCTATCTCAAGAGCAAAGAGGGCGGGTTGGGAAAATTGAGTTTGATGAATGAGTTCACTGTTTTGTTCTTGCGAATACATTATCTCAAGTAGACCCTTAGGAAGCAGGGGGTCTAATATTTGGGCGCAATAGTCAATTGTTTCACGGAATACTGCTTGAGTTTGGTAGAGCTCTAGCCCCATATTGGGATATTGAGAGCCTTGGCCTGTAAATAAGAAAGCAGTACGCTTTTTTTGATTGCTAACAAGCTCAGCTTGTCTTACTTGTGGATCAGAACCTGACTGTTGCCAATTTTCTAGGGATTGAGCAATTTCTGCTGAATTAGGACCATAGACTGCTAATCTGCTATTAAAAGCATGACGACCTGTATTGGCAGTGAAGGCGATGTCTCTGAGATCAATCTGCGGATTCTTTCTTAAGAATTGAATGTATTGCGCCACCTGTTCATTGAGTGCAGATTTATTGCGTGTGCTCAGAAAGAGAATATGTTGTGGGCGGTCAATCTCACTTCTCTCGAAGATGCGTTCAGGTGCCTCTTCTAAAATAAGATGGGCATTAGTGCCGCCAATACCTAAAGAACTGACGCCTGCACGACGGGGAAAGTTTTTTACTTTCCATTCCGTGGGGGATGTATTGATATAAAAAGGACTAGATTCAAGATCGATACCAGGATTAATTTCCTCAAAATTGAGCATAGGAGGAATTAATTTATGCTCTAAAGCCAGAGCGGTTTTAATAAATCCTACTGTTCCGGAGGTAATTTGAAGGTGGCCGACATTAGTTTTGACCGACCCTAGAGCGCAGAAGCCAGTCTCTTCGGTTTGGGATCGAAACACTTGTGTCAGTCCATTGAACTCAATCGGGTCACCCATTTCGGTGCCAGTACCATGCGCTTCTACTAAGCCAATTGAGTTTGCAGGAACGCCGGCAATATGAATGGCCTCAGCAATCACGGTTGCTTGCCCTTCACTGCTCGGAGCCATGTAGCCAACTTTGACCCCACCATCATTATTGACCGCAGAGCCTTTGATAACGGCGTAGATGTGATCGCCGTCTTCAATGGCGCGGCTTAGAGGTTTTAATAGAACTGCTCCCGCACCACTACCAAAGATGGTGCCTTTAGCTTTTGCATCAAATGATCTAACATGCGTGTCATCAGAGACAATCAAACCAGCTTGATATAAGTGCCCAGAATGTTCTGGTACCTGTATCGAAGAACCTCCAGCAATAAATAAATCTGCTTCACCCGCCAAAAGTGATTGACAGGCCATATGAATACTAACTATTCCAGTAGAGCAGGCAGTTTGAATATTGACGCTCGGTCCTGTCAAGTTCAACTTATAAGAAACGCGGGTACTAATATAGTCCTTATCATTGGCAACCATCAATTGGAAGCCGCCCATAGAGTCAAGGGTGGTGATATTTAAATCATCATTTGGATCTAAGGTATGTCGATTTGGAAGCACATTATTCATTAAATAAGTATTCATAGCGGCGCCCGCATAAATACCTACTGTTTTTTTAATGGTTAAAGGGTCATAACCGGCATCCTCGAATACTTCCCAACAACATTCTAAAAAAAGCCGGTGCTGCGGATCCATCAACTCCGCTTCTTTCGTAGAGTAGCCAAAAAATTCAGCGTCAAAACCTTTGATGTTGGCTAAGGTAGGGCTAGCTTTGATATAGTTCTGATGGGTAGCTAATTCAGCACTGATTCCGCCATCAATGACTTGCTTTGCAGTAAATTGAGAAATCGATTCAGTACCAGTTATCAAATTATTCCAGAAAGTTTCAATATCATTTGCCCCTGGAAAGCGACAAGCCATACCGATTACAGCAATATCATGACTTTCTTTTATCTGGTGATTACGTCGAGCCTCTGCTTTTTCTTGTCCCTTCATTGATGGCGAATCTGATGTTAATTGATCTGACATGCCCAACACTAGAGATGCAATTGTGGGGTATTTAAAAAGGTCAACAAAACTGAGGGTAGGATAAATTGGGGTGAGTTGCTCGTGAATTTGGACTAACAGCAAGGAGTGCCCACCAAGTTCGAAAAAATTATCCTCTAATCCAACTTCATCAAGCTCTAAAACATCTTTCCAAATGGAAATAATTTGATTTTCAATTTCAGAATGATGGTGAATTGAAGGTAGCGCTTTTTTTGCTGCATTTTGTTTGTTTAGTTGAGCTTCTTGTGAAGAGATAATGTGATCAAAAGCGCTAGAGTTAAATTGCTGAACTAGTTTTTTATGCTGTATTTTTCCAATAGGAGTTTTTGGTATGGAGTTGGCCTCTAAAGGTATTAAATAATCTGCCTTAATGCCTATATACTTAATTAGTTGTCCTTGTATTAATTTAGAGAGCTTCTGAAATTCAATCTCATCTAATGCTTGAGTAGGATTAAAAAAGATGGCTAGTTTTTGACCCTGATTATTGGGGCCTAAGACTCCGCAAGCGGCAGTAAATGATGGCGTAATTCCTGGAACTTGCTCAACCAATGTCTCAATTTCAGTATTAGAAAGATTGACACCATTGACAATAATGCCTAACTCCGAGCGACCAATTAAACTTAATTGGCCATTTGATATAAAGCCTGCATCACCAGTGTTAAACCATCCATCATCCAGAAATGCTTTATTTGCTTCAGGATTCTTATAGTAGCCAGGTGATAAAGGTGCACCTTTCAGTTGAAACAGACCAATCACATTTTCTTCTACTACTTTTCCTGTTTCGTCCGCGATTCGCATTGAAACACCGGGAATTACTGGACCAAGGTTTGCAAAGGAGACGCTGTTGTGATCATCTTCTGTTGTGAGCTTAATTGCTCCCGATAAATGTTGACGATCAAGATGATGAAATTCTATTAAGCAATCTTTAGCAGGTAGATGGTAAGTTACCCCTGAGCAGACTTCAGCCATTCCAAATGCGGAGATGACACACGATTTTTCCAGCCCGTAGGGTTCAAGTTTGTGAACAAACTCTTGAATAGTTGATCTGGAGATGACCTCTCCTGCTGATAACAAACCCTTGATTGAACTTAAATTCCAAGAATATTTTTCTCCATCTTTGATATTTTTACTTACTAAAGCAAATGCAAAATTAGGTGCCCAGCTATGGCTAATGCGGTAACGATCAATTAAGTCAAGCCATCTTAGTGGCTTAGCCAGTATCAATTCTTTGGGCGCATAAACAAGCTGTGAGCCCATTAAAATTGGGCTGATATGATAAGCAGATATATTTCCAATATGATCAAACGGAAGCCAACTAAAAATAATATCGTTAGCTTGGTTGTGACAGAGAATATTAGATCCTTTGCCCCGAGATAGTAAATTTGTATGAGTTAGCGCGATAGCTTTAGATCTGCCAGTACTTCCAGAAGAGAGGGAGTAGAGGGCAGTATCAGACGGTTGTGCGCGAAAGCTAGTATCAGCTGGAGATGCTTGTCTTAATGATTCAATCGTGGCAATCTTTGCATTCGCAAAAGCCGGCACTGCAATAGAAGCTTTGAGGTTTGTGCTCAAAGCAGCCGTAGTGCAAATCATTGCTTGATCAAACAAATTCCATAAATCTTGAACTTGGTCTAAAGGTTTATTGTCAGTGTCATAGGTGACTGGCACCGGAACAATAGCTGGTTCAAACCCGCCTAGCTGACATGCCCAAAAAGTAGGCAAGATATCTTCATTGTTTTCAAGCTGAAATATCAGCTTATCTTTCGGCTGTAGACCAAGATCTCTTAAACCCTGCAAAATTTTACGAGCTTCATTTAAGAGACTGCCGTATGTTTCTAAACGCTCATTTCCTAGCCGATCAAGGTAAATAATCGAAGTATTTGGATTTGCCTTAAGAATGAGATCCGATAAGAGGGTAATTTCATTCTGGTTGGCGACGAGGGAGGGGCCATGGCAAAGAGCAAGAGTCATTTATCAATTCTATTCAAATAATATTTAAATTCAATGAATTACATACTCAAAAAGCAGAGTTTTTCATAATTTCGTTAATCATCATTCCAAGAGCTTGAGCATTAGGTGGTTGAACCATTGTTAAATGTGTGCCAGGGACATGCTCTAACCTGGGCATGGATTGACTAAATTGTCCCCAGCCCCAGAATGGATCATTTTGCAGTTCAGCAGGCATTCCATCTAAAAATCCATCCACTAGCGTTTTAGCCCTAATTAACGCTAAATTAGGCACTTTTAAGGCTCTTGGGGTATACATTGTTTGAGCTTGGGCTTTATACATTTCAACCAGCGAACGGACCTCTTCGATCCCAGAAGCATCTTCAATTAAGTCGTTGGCTTTCATTTCGCTAAATAGTAGGTCAATTTGACCTTCCCAATTTAATTCTCGCAATTCCTCTAGCTTGAGATTTAGGGTCTTATTGTAGGTGTCACCAATGATTTTGGAGACAAGAATTAACCATTCACAATCATCCCAATTACTAATTCTTGACAAATCTTTTTCGGATGGGATGCCAGTATCTAAGATGATCAATTGGGATACTTGGTGGCCTGCTTCCTGAAGTTGAAAAGCCATTTCAAGCGCTACCCAACTTCCAAATGAATGCCCACAAAGTTGATAAGGACCATCAGATTGAATGGTTTGAATTGCTTTGATATTAAGTCTGGCAATTTCATGTATGTCCATAATTGGTTTAGATGTATCTGGTGAAAGAATCGCCTGCAATCCATAAAATGGTCGATCCCATTTTATAAATTCATTTGCTAGCGATCTCAAATACAGGACTGAGCCACCAGTACCTGGGATACAAAAAATCGGAGTTAGTGTCCCCATCGGCTGTAAAGCTACAAGAGGAGTGCTGGAGCCTTGGTTGTTGGTAATATCCATTAACTCCGCTAGTTCTTTGATATTCGGCTTATCTAATAATATGGTGAGGGCTAGTTGCCGTCCAAATTTCACCTTAATGGCACTCATTAATCTGATGGCCAACATTGAATCTCCACCAAGATCAAAAAAATTGTCATTGATACCGATTTCAGAATAGCCTAATAAAGATTGCCAAATTTGTGTTAGTGAAATTTCGGTGGCAGAAGTGGGCGCCACATATAGATTGTCAAGCTCAGGTCTAGTGTGTTGCTCTTGGGAAATTTGTAAGGTATTTTCTTGCCAATCTTCTCTGATAACCCAGTTTTTGAAGCGCGCCTCTAAGTCACCTGTTGCAATAATCATTCTTCCCGATGGTTGTTGTCTTAAGACTCTATCTAAGGCAGTCATTGATTCAGTCGGTGTCATTGAGAATTCTAGAGCTTGAGTAAATTCACTTTGTACTTTAGAAAAATTCCATGCATCCCAATTGATTGATAACCAACGAGTATGATTCTGATGATTATTTTCCACGCTAGCAAAATGATCTAAGAAAATATTTGCCGCGCTATATGCTGCATATCCTAAGCCACCAAGAACTGCAGAAGTGGAAGATACAAGATTGCAAAAATCAACCGGGTATTGATCTAGTAAATATTTTAGATTGAAAGTGCCATCAATTTTTGCAGCAAATTGATCCTTAACGATGGCTGGCGTCAGATCGAGGAATGGTGTTACCAGGGAAGGGAGTCCAGCCGCATGAAATATTCCATTGATTACACCAAAGCTTGCTTTACATAATAGGAAAGCCTTTTCAATGGATTGAAGATCTGCTACGTCTGCGGAAAGAATCAATACCTCTGATCCAGACTCTTCAAGCTGGAGAATTGCCAGCAAAGTTTCTTTGAGAGGCGAATCATGTTGACAAAGTTTTGACCATTCTTCTCTTGGAGGTAATTCAGTTCGGCTAATTAGGCACAAACGTGCTTTGACCTGTTGGTTGAGGTATTGAGCTATCAGTAACCCAACCCTACCTAGACCACCTGTAATCAAATAGACCCCTCTGTTGCGCAAAATAGGATTTTGATTAAAGCTAGCTTTTAACTCGACTTGCTGATAGCTCGGTACCATACGCTGATTACCGCGATAGGCAACCATTGGATCAATTGAGCCATTTTCGCACTCGGATAATATTTTGGATATTGTCTCTGAGTTATTAATGACTGTTTCATTGCTTGTCTCTAGATCCAGACAATGCACAGTGATTTGAGGAACTTCTTGGGGTATGACTAAGCTAGGTCCAATCAAAATAGATTTGATGGGGTCACTTTTACCATTTCCATAAACGTCATGTAAGCGGTTTGCAATGACAGTGATATCAATTGGCTTATCTGCTGGTATTAATTTTGCAAGTGCTTTACTTAAGTATATGAGTGAGAAAAAACCAACTGCGAGATCACTTAAAATAAGGTTGGGGATCATTTCTTTAAAGTTCGCAGTCAATTGATCATCAAATGACCAGAAGTCTAGAATTTTATAGATAGAGATGTGCTGTAATTTGCTGATTAAAGAAATGTAATCATTTTCTTGGAGCGGAGCAATCACATATTTTTCTGCTGAGTATTCTATAAATTTCTCCCCAGCGCTAACAGTAATGACCTCTTGATTTAAGTTAGATAAAAATTCGATCGTTTCTCGACAAAGTGCTGATTCATTGGCAAGAATGAGCCAAACTCTTTTCTCTTTCGAAAATATATTGAGATCTAATTGGGCGGGTGAAATAGTAGGGCGCCAGTGAGGGAGGTAGAACCATTCATCAAGAGGACGTCGACCCTGTAATTGTTTAATTGGTGCATATGAGCCAGGCGCAGGCGCATCAATCCAGTGGCGTTTTCGTTCGAAGGGGTATGTTGGTAAAGGGATTCTAGATAGTTGGTCCTGAGCGTAGTAATTGCTCCAAACAATATGTACGCCATTCTTCCAAGCATTCACTAGTGCCTCATAACTGGATTGTTCTTGAGAGAAAGTATCGGTATTGAGGCATGGTATTACAGCTTTTATGTTCTTATTAGCTGCTTTTTTCTTCACAAGGCTACTTAATACAGCCTTGGGGCCAAGCTCTAAGAAGATCAGATTTTCTCCTGTCAATAGAGTATCTAGTCCTTTTGAGAATTGAACTGTGGAGCGTAAATGATCAATCCAATACTCTGAATTTTTTACCTCAAGCTCGGTCACCCATGAGCCAGAAATATTAGAAATATATGGAATTGTGGGTTCTGAAAATTGCTGCTTCTCTACATATGCTTTGAATTCATCTAGGATGCAGTCCATCATGCTTGAATGAAATGCATGTGAGGTTTGGAGTTTTATAGCGGCAATATTACTTTTTTCAAGAATATTTGCTAGCTCATTAATTGAATCTTCAGGACCCGCAACAACAATTGCATGCTCTAAATTTACGGCAGCGATAGATAGGTCAGGAAATGACCTAAGATTGACTTCAGATGCAGATTGGGAAATGGCTAGCATAGAGCCTTGCGGAGCGCTCCACATTAATCTGCCTCGCTGGCAAACCAAAGTAAGCGCGGTATCGAGTTCAATAACCCCTGATAAGCAGGCTGCAACATATTCTCCAAGGCTATGGCCGATCATCGCGTCTGGTTGAACACCCCAAGACATCCAAAGTTTTGCTAACGCATATTCGGTAATAAAAAGACACGGTTGGGTTATCCAGGTTTCATTGATAAGTTCATCTATATTTTTAGAATGAGCTTGGCTATCAATGATAAATTGACGCAAGTCAAGACCAAGGATAGGCTCAAGATATTCAGAGCAGTAGTCAATAATATCGCGATAAAGAGGTTCGTCACGATATTGGTTTTCCCCCATTCCAATAAACTGTGTCCCTTGGCCTGGGAAAAGAAATACAACTTGTGGCGATTCACTGCTTTTTATGATGTTATCGTTAGTGGCGCCAAGATCCGTCTCTTCAAGCGCTAATATAAGTTCATCTACTGATTTACAAACAAAACTAGTTCGATATGGAAAATGTTTTCTTCCTACGGCTAAGGTATAAGCAATATCCTCTAGGTTAGGAGGATGTTCTGACTTTAAGTATTGAGAAAATTCATCTTCTAATAACTTTAGGGCCGTTGGAGTTTTGGCTGAAAACGGAATAATCTGCCATTGATGGCGCGAATGCGACGTAGGCTTAGGTGGTGCTTCCTCTAGTATGACATGGGCATTTGTTCCGCCAATTCCGAAGGAGCTTATGCCTGCACGTCGGGGATGATTTTTTGGGGCCCATTCTTCTATTTCTGTGGGCACATAAAAGCGGCTCTTTTCTAATCCTAATTTAGGGTTAGCTTTTTGAAAATGTAGAGTTGGCGGAATTTGTTTGTGCTGTAATGCTAAAACAGTCTTACTTAAGCCAGCAATTCCTGCTGCGGTATTTAGGTGACCAATATTAGTTTTGACTGAGCCAATTGCACAATCAGTATTATTACTTTCGGTAGTTGGAAAGACTTCCTTCAACGCCGTAATTTCAATTAAATCACCCAGATCTGTGCCTGTTCCATGTGTCTCAATATAGCTAATAGAATCTGGTGCTACGTCTGCATTTGCTAGCGCTTGCTTTATCACTGCAAGTTGACCTGCAACACTTGGAGCTGTAAAACCTACCTTAGCTGATCCATCATTATTGATGGAGCTCCCCTTGATTACTGCATGGATAGTATCTCTATCCTCAATTGCTTTATCTAAGGGTTTAAGAAGAACAACGCCCGCTCCACTACCCCATACTGTTCCATTTGCATGCTCATCAAAAGCCCTGCAATGGCCATCCCTTGAGCTAATCATCCCTTCCTCATGGAGATAGCCACTAATATGGGGGACTTTGATTGCCACTCCACCCGCTAAAGCCATTTCACATTCACCATCAATGAGACTTCGACAAGCGCTATGGATCGCAACTAGTGAAGTGGAGCAAGCAGTTTGGAGCGTAATACTTGGCCCAGTGAGATTGAATGCATACGAAACTCTAGTTGCCAAAAAGTCTTTGTCATTGCCGATGATTAATTGAAAAACAGAGGTATCGTTTCCACTTTGTACGTAAGGAACAATATTTCTTATTAAGTAGTCGTTATGCCCAACCCCTGCAAATACCCCAATCGAACTGGTCTTCGATTGTGCGTAACCAGCATTTTCAAGTGCTTGCCATGTAGTTTCAAGGAAAATTCTTTGTTGTGGATCAATAAATTTTGCTTCTGCTGGTATGTAAGAAAAGAATTCAGCATCAAAATCGGTGATGTTAGAAAGGGTTCCCGTACCACGAATATAGTTTGGAGATGCAATTAATTCGGGCTCAATACCTGCACTAAGAAGCTCCGCCTCGCTAAAAAATCGAATAGATTCTTTTCCGTCTTTTAGATTCTCCCAAAAGGTAGCAAGATTATCCGCTCCTGGAAAGCGGGCAGCCATACCGATGATTGCAATGGCATTAGATTGGAGCTTTTGTGTGGATAGATGTGAATGATCTGCATTAGATTTACTTGCATCTCCTTCGTTCAACCAATCTGCCAATGTTCGGATAGTGGGATATTCAAATAGCGTAATGAGAGGGATATCTTGCCCAAGCTGTACTCTCAGCTTTTCATTCACGCTCGTTAATAAAAGGGAGTGACCTCCTAAATCAAAAAAATTGTCATCAATACTGATCTGCTGCAGTTCTAAAACTTCTTGCCAAATACTGCGAATTAATTTCTCAGTAGGCCTGTTAGAAAGATTGCTATTTTCTTGACTAGTAGTTTTTGGATTATTGGGAGCGGGTAATGCTTTGCGGTCAATTTTTCCATTGGGGGTTAATGGAAATTGATCAAGGGTGACAATTTGAGCTGGCACCATGTATTCTGGAAGGGTTTTCTTGAGATATGTACGCAATACATCATCAGAATGACTTGTAAGATCTTTTGGGATCAAATAGGCGATAAGGCGCATATTGGAATCGTTATTGCTACCTTTAGCCATCACTAATACTTCTTTCGTATTGGGGTGGGCTTGTATAAGTGACTCTATTTCTCCAACTTCTATCCGGTAGCCACGAATTTTGACTTGAAAATCTTTACGCCCTAAAAACTGGATATAGCCATCTTGATTTTGGCGAACTAGGTCACCAGTTCCATAAAGACGGCTACCTGGAAATATGGAATATGGGTCAGGACGATAGGACTCAGCCGTCAGAGCCGGGCGTTGGAGGTAGCCTCTAGCTAGGCCAATTCCGCCGATATTCAATTCCCCTGATAAGCCAGTAGACAAAAGATCAAGTTCCGGTTTTGTCACATAAAGTTGTGTGTTGAATATTGGAGAGCCTATGGGTTCAACACCATTGATAAATGGATGTAATGAATTTACAGGTTTAGCTGCTGACCAGATTGTTGTCTCTGTGGGACCATATAAATTCCATAAATTGAGACCCTGAGAAAGCAAAGACTGAGATAGGTTATTTGGCAGTGCCTCACCACCACAAAGAGCATTGAAGGGGAGTGGTGGCTGCCAGGCCGTATCCAAGAGAATCTTCCAGGTTGCCGGCGTAGCTTGCATAGTAGTAATGCTTCGATTAAGAATTACTTTTTGGAGCTGTCGCCCGTCGATGGCAGTCTCACGAGAAGCTATCACTACCTCTCCACCAGCAAACAAAGGTAAGAATATTTCTAAGCCAGCAATATCAAATGAAAGTGTAGTAACCGCAAGTAATTTATTTTCTTTATCAAAGCCCGGTGATTTTTGCATTGAGCACAAAAAATTCAAAAGAGACTGATGTGTTACTTGCACTCCTTTAGGTCTTCCAGTAGAGCCTGATGTAAAAATGACATAAGCAATGTTGAGGGGAAGTATTGTATTTTTAAGAGATAGTTCAGCTTCTTGCGGTAAAGGATCATGTACCAGAGAATCTAAGAGTAAGATTTTGGTTCTATCAAGTTTTAGTTTCTCACCTAAGTTCGCTTCCGTAATAATAAAAAGTGGATTGCTATCTTCAATAATCCAACTAAGTCTCTCTACTGGGAAGTTGGGATCAAGGGGAATATAAGCGGCACCAGATTTTAGGACTCCCAAGAGCGCTATCACCATGTCGATAGATCGATTTACATATATACCAATAAAATCCTCAGGCCTAACTCCCATGGCCGCCAGTTTTAATGCAAACTTTGTTGATTTGAGGTCTAGTTCTTGGTAGGTAATACAAGCATTTTCAAAAGAAACAGCGATTCGATCTGGCATGGAAAGTGCATGCTGAGTAATTTGGTCTAGAAAAGTAGGTATAGGCGGAAGTTCAAATTGAGTATTTTTAATTTGATCTAAAAATTGCCTCTTTTCATTTTCTCCTAATAGATTAATGTCTCGAATATGCTGATTTGGATTGGCTACCATTTGGGTTAAGAGCCTATCAAATCGTTGCGCCATCAGCTGAATAGTATCTAAACTGAATAAATCATTTGCATAATTCCAAGCACAAGAAAGGCCATCATTTTCATCAGTAATAGTTAGGCTGAGATCAAATTTAGCTGAAGTATTTTCGGGATCAAGATTTTCAATCTTCAGGCCTGCAAATAAACTTGATTTAGGATCCTTGGTTTGCAAATCAAATGAAACTTGATAAAGAGGAGCATGATTTAGACTGCGAGGTGGATTTATTTCCTCTACAATTTTTTCAAAAGGGATTTCTTGATGATCAAAACCTTCAATACATGTCTTCCTAACCTGTCCAAGTAATTCTGTAACTGTCGGATTGCTTGATAAATTGAATCTTAGAGGAAGAGTATTGATAAATAGTCCAATTAATTTCTCTATATCAGTTTGATTACGATTGGCTACTGGACTGCCAATCACCAGATCATCCTGATTGGAGTGATTGGCAAGCAAAATAGAGAATCCAGCCAAGAGAGCCATATAAAGAGTGCAGTTGGAAGCTTGTGCAAGATCTTTTATAGCATTGCTTAAACTGGTACTTAATTGATAGACCGCAGTGTTACCACTGTATGAAAGATGATTAGGGCGAGGATGGTCTGTGAAAAGAGTGATGCAGTCGGGACAGTTTGCGAGATTTGTTTTCCAATAGCTTAAAAGCGCTTCTAGACGATCTCCTTTTAGCTCTTCTTCTAACCATTTGGAATAATCTGAATATTGAATCTCTATTGGTGAGAGTGAGACGGGACTTCCTTCAACTAAGGCCGAATAGATTGTCCTTAGTTCATCAAATAGAACGCCAATTGACCAGCCATCTGCAATGATATGGTGTAATAGGATAAAGACATAATGTGTATCAGGCTTTGTGCGGATAATCAAAGCCCGAATCAGTAGATCCGAAGAAAGATTAAACGTAGTTTGATTAAATTGCGCAATAATTTCCTTAACATCACGTGTCGGATCAGACAGCAAGTCTATCCAGTCAATTGAGCAAGTTTTTTGTTTGGCGATCGCTAGTTTTGGACCCGTTGGGGATTTATAAAAATTAGACCGAAGGCTTTCATGTCGCTCTATGATTTTATTAAGTGCATTTTCAAAACAGATACGGTCAAAATCGCCTTGTAATTTAAGCCCGAGTGGCATGTTGTATGTTGAGGATGGTCCTTCTAGTTCATATAAAAACCAAAGGCGATTTTGGCTAAATGAGAGAGTAGGCTCTGAATCTGATTTAACAATCTTGTTTTCTTTTGTAACTGCTTGTTTCGCAGATTTTAAAAAGTCAATAATTTCCACTTTTTGCGCTGTGATTGAGGCGCTTAATTCACTAGTCATTACACCTTTTGGCGCTCTACAGACTAATTGATCTCCATCAACCGATAGATTGATTTTGAGCCCTCTAAGCTTTGCAAGAAATAGGTCTAGTGAGCTCACAATTTAAACTCTTCCTCTTCATCATTTAAAGGGGATGAGACTTCACTATTATTTTGGGATGTCCATTGCAGGTTATCAATATATTCACCCAGCTGTTTAATATTTGCTCTTTCAAACAGAATCGGGAGGGAAATATTGAGATCAAATTGCTGTTTAATCCGAGCAGCTAATTTAGTAGCTAGTAAGGAGTGACCTCCGAGATCGAAAAAGTCAGCGTTACTACTAACTTGTTTAAGGTTTAATACTTCAGACATTAATTTTTCTAGGATCTCTTCGGTAGGTGATGCTGGTTCTATATAGTCCATATTCGTCGGGCGAGTAGGGTGAGGAAGTGCTTTCTTATCTAATTTTCCATTTGGGGTAAGTGGAAAGTTATCCAATACCATCCATTCGGAAGGAATTAAATGTTGAGGCAGTTGATTGCGCAACCAGTTTTGTACATGACCAACTTCAAACGAAGCATCGTTGTGTACGCTGAGATAAGCTACTAATCTTTGATCATCTTTCGCAAGCTCTACTACTTGTACTACCACCTGTTTAATTTGCTCATAATTTTGAAGACAGGCTTCGATTTCTCCAAGCTCAATTCTGAAGCCACGCAGCTTGATTTGTTGATCAATGCGTCCCATACAAATGAGATTGCCATCACTTTGGTAACGGGCTATATCTCCGGTCGCATAGAGCCTAGATCCTCTGAATTTGCTAAAAGGATTTGGGGTAAATTTCTCAGCGGTCAAACTTGGCCTATTGAGATAGCAATTGGCAAGGCCATTACCACCAATAAATAATTCACCCGCAACTACTTTAGGCAAGAGATTTTTTTGTTTATCAAATATAAATAATTGGGTATTACTAATAGGCCGACCTATGGGAACATTGTTTTTTAATTGTTGATTAGGAGGCAGTAAAAAGCGAGTAGACCAAATAGTTGTCTCAGTTGGACCATATAAATTCCAAATCATTGCATTAGTATTTTTTAATTTCGTTGCTAGATCTAGAGGGAAGGCCTCACCACCGCACCAAACTTGCTCAAGGCCTATGCCATCCCATCCGGCTTCGTATAATAAACGCCAGGTTACCGGTGTCGCCTGCATGATGGTCGCACCAGAATTCTGAATGGTAGTTAAAAGTGTTGATCCATCAGATGAAACATTTCTATCAACCAAAATAATTTGACCGCCTACAATTAGAGGCAAGTAAATCTCTAGTCCAGCAATATCAAATGAAATAGTTGTCACACTAAGTAACTTATCGTTCAAATTCATGCCAGGCCGCTCTCGCATTGAGAGTAAAAAGTTAACAAGGGCGGATTGACTGATTTGAACACCTTTAGGATTTCCAGTAGATCCTGAGGTGTAGATGACATAGGCTGGTAATAGCGGAGATCTTTTTATTTCAATATTTTCTGCAGACAGCTTATCTAGAGTTTCTAGATCAATCTCTAGAAGCTGGCAATTAGGAATAGTGGAGACAATATCTTTATGGCTATTTGAATCATTCAGTAAGATTCGAACCTGCGCATCATTAAGCATATAAGTGATGCGCTGGCTTGGATAATCCGGATCAATTGGAAGATATGCAGCTCCTAATTTTTGAATTGCCAGAAGCGATATTATCAACAATGGACTTCTGTCTAGACATACACCAATCAAGTCACCCGGCTCTGCTCCCAGGTTTTGTAAATTCCTGGCTAATTGATTTGCTCTCTTATTTAATTCGGCATAGGTTAAATAATCCTGCCCCATACAAAGAGCAACTTTGTCTGCATGTTTCTTGACTTGTAATTCGAATAGATCCGGTAAGGTATATTGATCCTCTATGAATAAATGAGAGGATTCATTTAAAGTCTCAACTAGTTGCAATGATTCATTAGGTGTAAGTGCGTTTGCCATCCATTCTGAAATAGTGGCATCAGGATGTATACATAAGTATTTTAGTAAATTTTCAAAATGAACGCACATCAGTTCGATATTTTCAATAGCTATGATTGATTCATCGAACGATATCTTTAATGGTATTTTCTTTCCACCAGAAGCAGTGATAGTTAATGGAAAGTTTGTTTGCTCATGAATCTGCAGATTTCTAATTGATAATTTTTCTGCTTGTTCATCTATATTGGCGTCGAGTGGATAATTTTCAAAGACTAAAATGCTATTAAATAAAGGCAGTCTTGATGGAACATTGCTACACCCATGTATTGTCACAAGAGGGGTGTATGAATAATGATCATTTTCAACTTGGTTTTCCATGAGTTCAACCAGAAACTGTTGAATCTTTTTGGCTGGATTAATTTGGACGCGAGCTGGTAGACTGTTAATAAACAAACCAATCATGTCCTCCACCCCTCTCAATTCTGGCGGCCTTCCTGATACGGTCACACCAAAAACAATATCAGTGTTTTGGCTATAAATTCCTAGTAAAACTGCCCAAGTGCCTTGCATTAAATTACTTAAAGTAAGACGATTTTTCTTTGCATAATCACTAAGGGTAGCGCTTAGTTCTGCTGATAGTAGTGTGCTGATTTCTTTATAAGAAGAGTTAGTGGCTTGAGCGTTTTGCTGATCGCTATTTAATAGTCCTAGTGGGGTAGGGGCGCTGAAACCCGCTAGTTGTTTGGTCCAATATTTCTTTGCTTCATCAATATTTTGCAATCCTAGCCACTCAATATAGAGTTTATAGGGTGCTGGCAATGGTAAGTCGACCACTGCAGGGTTGCTATAAAAGTGAAGTACTTCTCTCATCAGAATAGGTAAACACCAGCCATCTGTAAGAAGATGGTGATGACTCCAAAGGAAGCGCCATTCATTTTCACTGAATCTTATTAAATAAAAGCGCATTAAGGATGGCAAATCTAAGACATAACCCTCAGATCTATCGCTTGTTAGTAGCTGTTCCCATTGGAGCTTTTGCTCATCTTCCGAAAGATTGCACCAATCTAGGATTTGCCATGAGGGAACAACTTTCTTAAGAACAATTTGATAATCAGGGGATTGAATATTTTCGTAAATGGTTGTTCTTAGGCTAGGGTGGCGATTAATAACGCTTAGCCAAGCATGTTGAAATTTTTCTGGACTAAAATTACCAGACATATCGCAGCTCATTTGAATGATATAAGCCCCGGAATTTGCGCTAAATCTGCTATGGAAAACCATCCCTTCTTGCATGGGGGATAGTGGATAGATATCCTCTACGTCTTTTTGATACTTAGTAAAAAGCGCCTCATAATTCTCAGCAGAGAGTTCGACCAGGGGAAAATCAAGATCGGAATATGAGTGCATGTCCTCATTTCCACACTTCTCGACTATATTACTTAGAACACCTAAATACAAATTCCCAAAGGCTTCTATGGACTCAGACTTATGTAGGTTTTTACTAAAACTAAGATTGAGAATAAATTGGCCATTAGATATACGAGAGTTAATGTCTATTAAAGCCTGTCTGAGTCCATGTTGACTGAAGTCTGGGCCCACATTACCGTTGGCCTCTCCTAAGAAAAATTTACCTTGAGAAGACTGATCAAGTTGACCTAAATAATTGAAGCTAATCGGTGATGGGGTGTCGCTATCACGAAGGACTTGAGATTTTTCTTCAGAATTCAAGTAATTCAAGAGACCATAAGTGATCCCATTATGAGGGAGCTTTCTTAATTGATTTTTGATTCTGAGAATAGTTGACTCAATAGCTTCACCATCTTGATGGTGAAGGTGAAGAGGGTATGAGGAAGTAAACCAACCAATCGTTCTGGAGATATCGATGTCATCAAACAGATCTTCGCGCCCATGTCCCTCCATCGCAATTTCAAAATCTTGTAAATTTGTCCATTTATTTAGTGAGATAACTAATGCAGATAACAGGACATCATTAATCTGTGTTCTATAAATGCGCGGAACATCCATTAATAGAGCGCGCGAGAGGGTTGGATTCAATGAAACTTCAATATTAGTTAAAGAGCCCCAATCATTTTTCAAAGTATCAAATGGAAAATCAGTTGGGAATGGGGCCTGTTTTTCTCGCTGCTTTAGCCAATACTCAAGATCATTTGTAACTGAAGGTGTTTGAGCATATTCAACAAGACTACTGGTCCATTGTGCAAATGAAGAAGTTTTTGCTTGTAATTGTAAACTTAGATTTTGATTTAGTTGATCTAAAAGTGTATCTAAGTCGCTTAATAGTATTCGCCAAGAAATTCCATCAATTACAAGATGATGGCTAATAATGAGTAGTTTTTTTGGTTTTCCGATGGCAATGTCGAAAAGGGCAACGCGTAACAATGCTCCCTTTTCGATGTTTAAAGAAGATTGCAGCATTGATGAAATACTATTGATTTCATTTTCTTGATCATATTCAGACAATAACGATAGATCATGAAAATCATAAGAAACCGAGTTAAGATCAGCCTCTATCAAAGCAGTAGAGTTAGATGGCTTGGCCGAATCAATTCTGAACTTAGATCTCAATACATCATGATGTGTAATCAAGTGCTCAAAAGCAAGTTGAAGATTTTTTAATGTTAATGAGGAATCTACCTCTAAAAATACAGATTGGTTAAAGTGATTGGGGTCTATCTGGAATTTTTCAAAAAACCAATGTTGAATTGGACTTAACGAATATGGCCCACTCAAAATCCCTTGTGGCGCTTGTACTTTATTGTTAACTTGGGCAATGCTGGCTAACTTAGCAATAGTTTGCTGTTGAAATAATTGCTTGACGCTAAGAGTAAGGCCAGATTGATTTGCTCTACTGATTATTTGAATGCTAAGTATTGAATCTCCGCCAAGATTGAAAAAATTATCATGAATGCCGATCTTAGTAATTCCCAGAACATCTTCCCATACTTTACAAAGAATTTTCTCCATATCATTTCTTGGGGCAGTATAAGAAACGCTGTCATCTTCGAACTTAGGAGCAGGTAAAGCACTAAAATCTAGCTTACCATTTGCAGTAAAAGGGAGTTCTGCAATGAAGTCGATACCAGATGGGAGCATGTAATCAGGCAGCACTTTTTGCAGCGAAGAATATATCTCTGCACTTGAAACGGCATGCAGTGGATCAGGTACTAAATATGCATATATTCTTGCAGTGCTTGAATTCCCTATTACTATGACACATGCATTTTTTATAACGCTCAGATTTAATAAGGCATTTTCTATTTCTGATAATTCAATTCTAAAACCACGAATTTTGACCTGTTTATCTTTTCTGCCTTGAAATAGCAATTGGCCATCTTTTGTATACCGAGCAAAGTCTCCTGATTTATAAGCTCTGCCACCCGGGGTAATACTAAAAGGGTTTGGAATAAATTTTTCAGCAGTTAATTTGGGTTGATTCAAGTAACCCCTACTTACTTGTGGTCCACCAATAGTAATTTCTCCGCCAACATTGGGAAAGCTTAGATCTAAAAATGAATCCAACAAATAGATGCAAGCATTACATGTTGGCATTCCAATAGGAATATTGTTTGTTTCTTGTGATTCCGAGACATTGTAGGCCGTGCACATGATGGTAGTTTCTGTTGGGCCATATTCGTTGGTAAGTCGGACTTTAGGTAATTTAAGATAATGATCTCTCGCTAGATCGGCCGATAAACTCTCCCCTCCTAAAGTGACGTGTTGCAATGCAGCCAAACTTCCTGGATCTATTAACTCAAGTAAGGACTTATGTAGCAATGGTAATAAGACTAGATGTGAAATTTGAGTGTTAGCAATTCGCTGTAGTAGGGCTTGAGGTTCGCCCGCTAATTCTTTTGCTTCTATATAGAGCGTGCCTCCCTGGCAAAGAGTCCAAAAAATATTTCCAGTGGCTATATCAAACCCATAGGGTTGAAGCAAAAGTAAGCCATTGACTTTTTCAGAATAAAAGTGAAGTCTAGATTGAAGATAGTAGGAAAGGTTGGATCTTGAAATGCCTACGCCTTTAGGATTCCCAGTTGAACCGGAGGTGTAAATCACATAGGCAAGCGAGTCTTCTAGGTTTATCCATTCTGGATTGTGATTTAAAGTGCTATCTTCTAGTAAATTCTCAATAAAGTAGGTTTTGAAATTATTAGTTGAACTTGGCTGACACTTTTCCGAACATAATATGAATTGCGCATTGGACTCATTAACCATATCCAACATTCTGTCCAATGGCGCGCTTGGCAAAATCGGAAGATAGGCACAACCTGCTTTAAGCGCCCCCAACATGCTGATAATCATTTCTAATGAGGGCTCAAAAAATAGGCCTATAACCGAATCATTATTCACATTAAGACTTTTTAATGCGTGAGCTAATTTGTTTGCCTCTATATTTAATTCAGAATAGGTTAATGAACAGTTTTGCCATGTAATGGCAATTGCATCGGGTTTGATACTAGCTTGCAACTCAAATAATTTTTCAATAGCAATTGGGTCATTCGAGTAAGAAGTAGGATTGAAATCAAGTAGTAATTTCTTTCTTTCCTCATTAGTAAGCAGTGGTATTGGTAAAAATGGAGCATTGGGCGTCTCTACCATCGACCTGAGCAAATTAATAAAGTGACGGGATAGCTGCTCAATGGTATGCTCTTCGAAAAGAGCTAAGTTATATTCAAACGAGCCTTGCAACGCTCCTGAAAGTTCTGCAAACGATAGCGTTAGGTCAAATTTTGCTTTAGTCACCTCCGCTTTAAGGGGGAGCATCTTAAAATTATCGTTTGAAACTTCCTCTTCTAGAGTGTTTAACAAAACAAACATGGTTTGAAAAATTGGGGCATGGCTCAGACTACGCTCTGGATGTATAGCTTCAACAATAGATTCAAAAGGGGCATCTTGATTTGCAAATGCATCTAGCATTGTTTTTCGTACTAGGCCCAAGATATCTACTGTCGACATCAATGGATTTATTTGCAATCTGATAGGTAATGTGTTGACAAAAAAACCAATCAATCCATCTAATTCAGATCGTGTTCGATTGGTAATGGGTGTGCCAATCACTACATCGCCATTATTAGCATATTTAGCGAGTAATGCTCCGTAACAAGCAAGCAAGCACATAAATGATGTTGTGTTTGTTTCAAGGCATAGTTTTTTTAGTTGCTTATTGAGATCAGCATCAATTAGAAATTCAAATGTATTCCCTTCATGGGTTTGTAATGATGGTCTTGGCTTATCTAGAGGTAAATTCAATAGGGTTGGCGCATCTCGCAGTTGAGTATTCCAGTAAGACAATTGAGCTTTAATAACTTCTGGGTTAAGCCATTGTTGTTGCCAAACTGCATAGTCAGAGTATTGAATCTGTAGGGGGGGTAATGGAATTTGAATTTGGTCAATATACGCTGAATAAAATTGATTTAGCTCATTTTGTAAAATGACCATCGACCATTCATCGGATGCAATATGATGCACAGTAATCGTTAGGGCAAAATGATTTTCATTTATCTCTAAAATCGAGGCTCTTATTGGTATATCAGAGCGTAAGTTAAATGGTTTTGAATTTACTTCATTTAGCCATTGGTATATTTCTTCATCATGATCTGAATTAATGCCTATTTTTTTGATTTCTAATAGAGTAGTCGGCGTTGGTGCAATAGTTGCACTAGGTTGACCATTTAAATCTGAGTAAATAGTTCTCAAGACTGTATGGCGGTCTACAATATTTATCAATGCATGGTCTAGGGCCAGAAGATTTATATTCCCTAGAATTTCAATTGAAACAGAGATATGATAATTAGCACTTGGACCTTCAAGTTGATCTAAAAACCATAGCCTTTTTTGCGAGAAAGATAATGGAAGTGCTATTCCTTGATCGGTTATTTGTGGAATTATTGGCGGACTAACTTTTTGATTCGAACCATCTTGCCGCGCCAAGTAATTAGCCAATAGAGCAATGGTGGGATTATCAAAAAGTGCTTGAATGGGAATTTCAAGAAAAAAATGGTCGCGGATTTTACTTGCAACTTGAACTGCCAGAAGGGAGTGTCCACCTAAATTGAAAAAGTTATCATTAATGCCGATGTGTTTCAAGTTTAATAACTTGGACCAGATTTCATAAAGAGTTTCTTCTTGGGTATTTCTAGGCGCAATATATTGCTCGATAAAAATATTGCCTGAAATTTTAGGGAGAGCCTTACGATCTATTTTACCGTTCGGGGTTAGGGGAATTTTTTCTAGAAAGTTAATATTGGAGGGAACCATGTATGAAGGTAATTGCCCTTCTAATGATTCAAAAAGCTCACGAATTAGATTTTGTAGTTTTGATGAGGCAATTGGATTGCTAGCATACTTATGAAGATCTCCTACTGCTTCGTCTTGAATATTAATGAAGAAATAGTCTTCATCTCCGCGAAGATTTTGTAAATCCTCGTTTTTTATAAAAAGGGCATCTATTTTTCTTATGGGATCCTTATCGGACCAAATTAAATGAATTTCAAGGTTGTTGGTACTAGCCAATTCATACAAATCTTTTGGATCAACGCTAAAGCAGAAATTATTTTTTGTCCTTAAGCTAGTGTCTACCAGTAAATTGCTTTCATTATTTGCTTGATTTTTTATTTCATCCAGTAAAAGAGCGTCTTGGAGCGTCCTTTTATTCGTCAAGTTTTTGATTAACAGGGGTTTTGTATAATTTTTTAAGGCTAAGTCAATTTCATCAAGACTCAATATATCTTGATCTGCATTAATGATTTTAGGTTGAGAATTTTCAATATTATCTGTTAGATTTTTTTGTACGCTTATGATCAAATCATATCGAAAATTATTCATTTCATTGAAATCATTGTTTTCTTTCAGCAAAAAAGTTAACCCTTTAATTTCTGGATATTTCTTTTTGGCAAGAGCAAAGAATTGTGGGTCAATCATTAATTCTTCTTCTGCAGCTACACGATTTTTTAGTCTTAGCCTAATGTCTTTTAGTGTTTCATCTTCTTTTGCTTGATGGGCTAATATTGAGCTACTTTGTAGCTCCAGCATACATTTAGCTCTAATATCACCAATAAATATTTTCCCCCCATTTGAAACTGTACGAATTGCTCCTTCGAGAAACTCTAGAAAATAGTCAATGCTTGGAAAATATTGGCTTACTGAGTTAAGGATAATTGTGTCGCATGAATTATCTTCATTAGCTGTAAATTCATTAGCATTTCTACAAATAAGCTTTGTATTGGTGAGGCCTATTTTTTGAATTCTTTTTTGTAAAGTCTCTAAGCTGGAGCTAGAGAAATCAACGCCTATATAGCTCTGTATTTTTGGCGCTATACGCAAAAGTAGTAGACCGGAACCAGATCCAATTTCCATAATGCAATGCGGCTTCAAGGCAAGTATTTTTTTTATCGTCTCGTCAATCCATCCCAGCATTTGATTTGCTGGAATAGGTTCGCCAGTGTAGCTATTGATCCATCCACTAAGGTCTTGATCTGGCAGGGTATCTAATTCTTTGGGGGTATAAGTTTTATCCCAAATGATTTGCCATTTGTCTAAAATTTCAGCTCGAGACTGCGACTCAGAAAGTAAATTTTCCCAACCATCTACTGTTTCAATAAATGCATTTAGGGTAGAGTTTCCTTCCTCGGTTATTTGACATGCTGCCACAGCATTTTTGATGGCTGGATGTTGTGATAACACGGACTCAATTTCTCCGAGTTCAATTCTGAAACCGCGAACTTTAACTTGAAAATCAGCTCTACCTATATACTCAATGTCGCCATTATTAATAAGTCGTGCTACATCTCCAGTTTCATACAATCTTTCGCCAGGAACTGATGAAAAGTGGGATGGAATAAATCTCTCAGCTGTGAGGCCTGGTTGGTTGAGATATCCACGGCTCAAACCCATTCCCCCAATATACAGGTTGCCGGGTATACCAATAGGCATGATTTGCTTTAGTAAATCTGTAATGTAAATAAAGGTGTTTGCAATGGGTTTACCAATTGAGGGATTGGAATTTTTCTTTAAATTATGATGATTTATTAAATATCGCGTGGACCATATACAAGTTTCAGTTGGCCCGTATACATTCCATACTTGAGCACCTGTGCTCAGTAGCGATGTCGATAGTTCGCCAATTAAGGCCTCACCACCGCAAATAATTTTATTGAGAGGAATTAGCTTAGGGTCAATTGTCGCGAGTAATAAACGCCACGTTGCTGGCGTAGCTTGCATTGCCGTTGCTTGTGTGGAAAAAAGTAAATTCGCTAATTTAAAACCATCACTTGCTGTCTCTTTGTTTGATAGGATAATTCGCGCGCCAGTAATTAGAGGAAGGTATATCTCAAGCGCAGCAATATCAAATGAAATAGTCGTTACTGCTAATAATGAATCAAACTGATCTAGACCGGGCCTATCCTGCATGGTTTTTAAAAAGTTATAAAGTGCACGATGTGAAATCTGCACACCCTTTGGCTTACCTGTAGAGCCAGAGGTAAAAATTACGTATGCTAGCCTATCTATTAATTGATCAGGGCTTGTGTATAGGTAGTTCGTCGTGCTAGCGCTTTGTATTTCACCCCAATCTGAGTCTATTTGAATTAGGTTTTTAGATTCAGCATTCAGTATTGATGCCACTGAAGATTCGGTTAATATTAGATCTATCTTTGCAGCTTCAATCATGCCCTCTATACGATTGAGTGGGTACGTAGGATCAATCGGTATATAGGCTCCACCAAATTTAAGAATCCCTAATATTCCAATTATTAAATTAATTGATCTATCAAGGCATAGGCCAATCAGAACTTCGTTACCTGATCCTCGTTGATGTAGGTAGGAGGCCAGTTGTGAAGCGCGTAAATTGAGTTCACCATAGGTAATTTGTTCTTGGCCAAAAATAATTGCCGTACGATCTGGAGTGTTTTTGGCATATTGCTCGAAAAGTGTGCAAATATTTTCACATTCAGGATAGATTTCTTCTGTCTGATTAAGATCTTCAACAATTTTTTTAATATCTTGAGATTTGAGTAAAGGGATTGAGGAGACGGATTGTTGGGGATTCTCGATAAAGCTTGCAAGTACATTTTGAAAATGTGCAATGAAATTATTCATTGTATTTTCAGAAAATAAGTCAGTATTGTATTCAAGCTCCCCAAGCAATTCGGAATCCTGCTCCTCAAGCTTCAAAGTAATATCAAACATTGAAGTTTCTGGTGCGAGTGGTAACACATTCAAACGAAGATCACCAATTTTTAAGCCTACGCGTTCTTCATTTTGATTCTGAAGAATAAACATGGTCTGAAAAAGCGGGGAGAAACTCGGATTACGTTCAGGTTTTATTGCCTCTACTAGTCTTTCGAAGGGTAGATCTTGATATGGATAAGATTCAATAAAATTTTCGCGTACTTGATTGATGATCTCTATGCAAGTCAAGTTCGATGTAAAGTCAGTCCTCATCACTAATGTATTAACAAAGAATCCTATAAGACCTTCCAGCTCCTTAGTATTGCGATTTGCAATAGGGGAGCCTACTGTAATGGTTTCCTGTCTTGAATATCTATAAAGCAGAGTGCTAAATGCAGCTAGCAATACAACAAATAATGATGCGTTATATGGCCTGCCAAGATCCTTGAGTCCTTGTAGGGTTGTAGAATCAATATTGAAGTACGCTGTCTTTCCCAAAAATGTATTTTTAGTGGGTCGTACATAATCGAGCGGCAAATCTAATAGAGCTGGTATGCCCGTTAGTTTCTTACTCCAGTAGGAAACTTTTTTATCTAAGTGGGAGCCATTAAGCGAGGTTCTTTGCCATTCTGCAAAATCTGCATATTGAATAGGGAGAGGAAGAAGGGGTGAAGATTTGCCCTCTGAAAATGCGCTATACAAAGCACAAATTTCTTTTAGTAATACATTGCCATTGGACCATCCATCAGAAATAATATGATGTATAACAAGCAAAAGTATATGACGCTGATTGCTAAATCGAACAAGCTTCAAATGCAACAATTTATCTTTAGCTAAATTAAATGTAGTCTGTGAAAAGTTTTTAGCAATTAGCTCATATGTTGATTGTTGATCTTTAGAATTTAAATTATCTAGATTAATTTTCTCAATCTCTATTTCACCAGTCTGATGAATAATTTGTAGAGGCTCTCCATCGATACAAATAAAATTGGTTCTAAGAGACTCATGTCTTTGGCATAGCTCTTGAAAAACCTGCTCAAGTGCGGAAACATTTAGAGGGCCATCAAGTTCGATCGCTGATGGCATGTTATATGTGGCGTTTGGACCTTCTAATTGATCTAAAAACCAAAGTCTTTGCTGAGGAAATGACAGAATGCCCGGTAATTGGGGGTTTGCTCTTTTTGGAATGCCAAAATCCACTTGGCCTGAGCCAATAACTTGCTTTGCAGACTTTAATTTTTGAATTAATGCCTTTTTTGCATCTGACAGGGTGCTTAGTCGATCATCGATGTTCTCACTCATGGTGTTTTGTCATATTTCTTACAAATTTGTTAATTAGAGTATCTAGAATGCAGGATCGTCAAAAATACACTATATTTATTAAACTTTTTTTCATTTACCTAGAAAGATAGCATGATTGATACCGCCCAATTCCGTGGAAAAATCCTTGATTTGGATACCCACTTATGTCCCGGAAGAAATAATTACGAGCTTGCGGCTGGGGGGCTAGGAAAATACTTTTCTGATATGACCAAGCAGATGATCGCTAAATCAGACAAGGAAGAGGCGGCTAAAATAGCCCAAATGACGGGCGATGAGTCGACCATCTTTAACGATCAAACAATTTGGCACCTTAAAGGTGCATCAGCACCAGGGTCATTTACGAATTCGGGGCGCTTAAAAGTTTTTGATTTAATGGGTGTTGAAAGAGGCTTTATTTTTTCAGATCCAGGAGTGCAAATCGCAATTTCCTCTAATGAACCTTTAGCCATCCCAACTATGCACCACTGGAATGATTTTATTGTGGATTTTGGTAGTGCTAATCCTGACCGTTTACGAGTTGCCGCTATTCTTAATACCTTCAAAAGCGAAGTTGCTATTGCAGAGGCTAAGCGTGTATTGAAATTAGGTGGTAGAACTTTTGTAATTTCAAGTGCAGTTGCGCCTGATGAGGAATCTCCTGCAGCTGCTGGAATGGACCCATTCTGGGGGCTGATGCAGGAATCAAATTCTACCGTTGTTGTACATGCTGGTGAGTTAGGGTTTTTGGCCAGTCCAAATTGGGTAAAAGGAGTTGATCCCCTTGGATTTCAGCCGATAGATATTGCAGCGGAAGGTGAGCAAATTAATACCTATTCCCTTGCGAGCATTCATTTTCCTGTAGTCAACCTATTAACAGTAATGATTTTAGGCGGAGTTTTTGAGCGGTTTCCTAAGCTTCGTTTTGCTGCCATTGAACTGGGCGCTCATTGGCTTGGCCCTTTGGCTGCCTATCTTGATCAAATAGCTGAGATATACCAAGATCGCTTGAGTTCTACATTATCACTAAAGCCATCGGAGTATATAAAACGTAATATCCGCGTAACTCCTTATAGATTTGAACCCTTAGATAAGACTATTAAAAATTTTGGTTTAGCTGAGTGCTACTGCTATAGCAGTGACTTTCCGCATCCCGAAGGTGGTACAAATCCTATGGAAGAGTTTGCTGATTGGATTAAGCCATTTGGACAAACTCATGCGCAAGGCTTTTATATGTCTAACGCGCAATGGGTTTTACCTCCATTGCAATAAGTGGGTAGTAGCAAATCTTTTTATTCTGAAATGAGTGGGGTTTTATTTTTGGGTTGATTAAGTGAGGTTTTTAACTTGTTCTTGACTAACATGAACATGTAAATTTGAAGGATGATTACAACTATTGCATTGACCCCACTCAATTGGTTTAGTACGGAAAAAAATCCAATATTAATTACAGGAGCTTCGAGGAATCCTATTTGTGGTACTGCACGTATAGTGGCGATGATAAGAGCAATAAGTAGAATTTTCCTAAAAATTGGCAATTCAGTTTTTACAAAAAGTATTAAAGGTATGAGCTGTATAAGAAAAAATACCAAGAGTATCAGGAAATCGACTGGAGATATTGTAAAGGTAGTAGAAGATGATTCGCCTGTGGAAGCTAAATAAGTTGATAGAACGTTCGTGAAAAATATGAAGTGCAAAATACCTAGAATGCGATGGTAAATTTTTGATGAGTTATTGAGTTTATAAGTCATAAATTGATGGGTTTTAATTTTAAATGTTTTTAAAATATACCAATTTCCCGTCTAAGTTTTGATTGAACAGACATGCTTTCGCTGTATCTTACATGAGTTGAATTAAAGATTTCTTTTTATAACTGCTGTTCCCTTAACGGATTCTTAATATGATTGATTTGGCGCCTTTTTTTGGCAAGATGAACGATTTAGATACGCACATTACTCCCACTCCAGATGTATATGAGTTTGTAGCAGGGCCTGAAGCAGGTAAGTTTTATGCTGAGATGTGTAGGAAAACTATCGAAAGTACCCCATTGGAGAAACGTGGAATCTTGCCAGAGCTAATGGGTGAAGAAGCTCAGGTTTATAACGACGAAACTGTTTGGAAGATGAAGGGTTCAGGAGCTGCTGGCGCATATACGTCAGAAGGTCGCTTAAAGGCATTGGACTACATGGGAGTAAACAAGGCCTTTATCTTCGCTGACCCAGCTTTAATGATGGGGGCTTTTTCAAATTCTGAACAAGGCCTTTCAGCAATGCGTGGATGGAATGATTATTCAATTCATTTTAGGAAAACTAATCCCAACAGACTGTTTCCTGCGGGAATTTTGAATACACACAATATAGATATAGCCTTGGCTGAAGCCCAACGTCTATTAAAAGAGGGAATTCGCGCTTTTGTTATAGCCAGTTCAATACCTCCTGGAAATGGTTCCCCAGCGCACTCAAACTTTGACCCACTTTGGGCGCTTTTTCAAGAAGCAAATGCCACCGTTATTTTGCATGCGGGTGGAGAGCAAGGATTTATTGCAAGTGATGCATGGTCTAAAGATGTAGAGCACTTAGGTTTCGAGACATCATTTCGCCATCATGGCGAGCCAGGAAACACCTATATGATGGCCACTTTTATCTTTGCTCCGCAAAACTTCTTAGCCACTATCATTCTCGGGGGAGTATTTGAGCGTTTTCCTAATCTGCGTTTTGCTGTGATTGAGCTTGGATCTGTCTGGTTTGCACCTTTGGCTATGCATTTAGATCATGTTGCATCGATATTTCAGCATCGACTCAAGGGAGTGTTATCCATGAAGCCCTCAGATTACATGCGTCGAAATATTCGGATAACTCCTTACCGATTTGAGTCAGTTGGAGATTTGGTAGAGAGGCATGGTTTTGAAGAATGCTATTGTTACAGCAGTGATTTTCCTCATCCCGAGGGTGGCACAAGTCCGATGCAGGATTTTGCAAAACATATTGAGCGCTTAGGGCAAGCTAATGCAGAGAAATTCTATATTTCCAATGCTAAGTGGGTTATGCCTGAATACGCATAATAAACTTGTTAATAATTGATTTAATCCAAAACTAATATTTCAGATACTCTAATGCTCAATCTGTATCCTAATCCTGTGCCATCAAAAAAACTTAAAGAGTTAATTGATAATGAAATTGACCTTTATGAATTATGTTCAAAAAGCAAAACCCCATTGCTAATTACTGATATTTATGAAGTATTTCCTTCTTTGGCTAAATGGAGTCCAGAGTTTCTTCATGAAAAATCGGGCGGGAAAATAATTGATGTGAACACTTCTAAGAATGATGTTTTTCAAGAGTATCACCAGCCGATTCAGATGAGTTTGGAAGATTATTCACGGGAAATGGATGCCACAGAAACTACTTCTGGAAGGCGACTTTATATGGGTGCGCAAGGTATTAATCAATGCTTTCCAGAGCTAAAGTCTGAAATCTTATTTGACAGCTTACTTCCGCAGGAAAAATTAGGACTTAAATATCTTTGGTATGGTCCAGGCGGCAATACAACAGGACTTCACTACGATACAGCTGATAATTTTTTCATTCAGCTATATGGACAGAAGCGATGGCTGATGACTAATCCTGGGAATTTAATTAATCTTCATCCAAGATCACCTTTTTCTGATTATCCGAGGGTGACTAATTTCAATCCATTAAAGCCAGATTTTGAGCAATTTCCCAGGGCTCGTAAAGTAAAGTTTTATGATATTTTGGTTAATCCAGGAAACGCTCTTTTTGTGCCTCCATATTGGTGGCACCAAGTTATAAGTTTGAATAAAATCATATCTATTAATATTTGGTGCGATACCTCTAAATTGCGCATGGAGTGGGGTGCTCTCCAACTTATTCCTACATATATTAAATCGTTAGCTGGAATTAGTATTTTTCCTAAGCAGTACTAATTAGCGTAGTGTAAGCGCACTGAAGCATTCAATAGCATTCAGTTCATTTGTTACATCACAGGGAAATTACTATGATCAAAAATCAGAAAGCTATTGTCGCATTCGCCCTTGGTGAAAAATATCAAAAGATGTTTAATGATTTGTGCCGTCTTGACTGGGAAAAGTATTGTAAGAAATATAATTATGATTTCTATCTGATCACTGAGCCCTTAGATGACTCAAGTCGGGCGCAAGCCCGAAGCCCTTCATGGCAAAAACTTTTAATACTGTCCCAGCCTTGGTCATCCTCCTATGAGCAAGTAGTATGGTTGGATACAGACATCTTAATTAATGCTGAACAAGCCCAAGATATTTCTGAAGGGCTAGACCTTCAGAAAGTTGCCGCAGTTAATGCTTTTGATATCCCTGATAAGCGTATTCATCAAATCATTAGCAAAAGACCAGGAAATTCATTATGGTCAAATCATTGGGCAACACCACAGGATTACTACTCGATGAATGGCTTTTCAAATGTTTTTTATCCTCAGGTTGTTCATGGTGGTGTATTTGTATGCTCCCCAGCATTTCACAAATCCATCTTTGAACATGTCTATTATGATTATGAGGATGATCCAGAAAAAATGCAGGCTGAACAACCCGCACTTTCCTATGAGTTATTAAAAAATAATCTTATAGAGTGGCTGCCCTCTGAATTTAATTATTGTGTAAGCCCATTGGTGAGTGCCTACTATCCATTTTTATTAGATGAAAAGACTTCAACTACTGAGTTAAGGTCACTGGCCTTAACTAATTTATATAGCCTAGGCAATTTTCTGCATTTTGCTGGTTGCCATCAATTGATGTCACTAGTTAAGCGCACTAGCTGAATACTTTATTGCTGAAATAAACAGCTTTAATAATTATTGCAATAAGTAGTTTTTATAATAGGTGCTGACATATTCGCTGAGGCAAATTTTCCAATCACGCATAATATTCATATTGAGTCCGTCTAATTTTGCATTGATTAATCGCTCAGAGTCAGGGCGAGTTGCAAAATAAGTTTTCTTCCAATAATCTGATCCAACAGGGATGATTTTAATATCTTTATCAAGCCCCAGAATGTTTAATAGCTCTTTAGCAACCTCTATTCTGCTGGTTAATTGAGAGCAGGCCATATTGTAAAGACCCCAGTTTTCATTCTCCAGAAGAAGGCGGACATTCTTAGCAAAATCATGGGTGTATGTTGGGGTTCCTAATTTGTCATCAACAATAAAGAGCTCTGTCTCTCCTTTTTTTATTTGCGACATTATTTTTTGAATAAATTTTTTATCCTTGTTAGGTCCACCACCCATCATCCATCCTGGCCTGCATATTAAATATTCTTTAGAGTGTGCTTGTACAAATTTTTCACCCTCATACTTAGATTGGGCATACACACACAATGGGTTAGGAACATCCCAGTCGTCGTACTTATCCTTCTTACCATCAAAAATACCGGCGGTGCTAATGTAGAGTAGGGGAATGTTGAGATTATTGGCAATATCAACGGCATAGTGAACTGCCGTCGTATTGGTTTGATATGCATTTTCTTGATTAATCTCACAGTACTCAAGGTCTGTTAGTGCTCCAAGATGAAATAGGTAATCAGGCTTAAAACTACTAACGCTTTCAACGTAATTATCATAATTCCTAAAATCTAAACAATCCAACCAGTCCGTATTTACATCTATATCTGTACATTGAAGGGCGTAATCGTTTTTAAAGTTTTCATAAAAAGCTTCACCAAGCATGCCCCCAGATCCAGCAATATAAATTTTTTTCTTCATTTTAATGGTGCAACTTTAAAAAAGTAGATTATGTTGAAGGCCAATTTAACATTTATACAGTAATCATGTGAATGATTTATGACTTTTAAACTTCTTTGGTACTCATTCAATATTTTAAATTTTGGATGTAAGCCACTCTTTAATTTGCCGTGGCATGAGTTGTTTCATTCCTGAAATATTGCCAAACAATTTCGTGCGACACCAGAGGTTAATGGAAATACTATTTTCTGGGCTATTAACGACTTCGTGCCACCAATAGGCTGGAAGAAATAGAATTTCACCTGCTGCGACTTGAACCTGGATAGAGTTGGCAAATTTCGCGTTGGGGTATGTAGTAAGGTCCAAGTTACTAGCACTTACCCGACTAAATTCTGGGTTTTTTGAAAGCGGGGAGTGAGCGTAAAGAAATTTAGTATCTGCAGGGGAAAATAAATAGAATTTTTTCGAGCCCATGAGTTGCATGAAAAAATTATCATATGGATCCATATGTAGAGGGGCTTTGGTACCGCCGGGACCAAGCCAGAAATTTCGTTGTTTGACAATATTCTGAGGGATGAGCTTATCGAACTCGACTAAATCTTGTAGCTCAGGATGAATTACATCAATATTTTGCTGAGCCATATAAAGTAGGGGCTCATTAACAAACCCCTCCTTTAACTTTTTAAAGTACTGTCCAGTTTGCATGGGTAGATGTTTCCAGCCGCCCGAATTTTTTTCGCTAGACTCTTGAAGCACAAGCGTTTCTTTTTCTGCTATTTTTAGCGCCGCATAATCCAAATCCCATTTAGCTGAATTTGGAAAAACTGAATGAATTCCAGTGATTAAGACTGGTTTGTTGTGGCGAATGCAGGCATGATAAGTAACTTCTGGTATTGGGTTTAACTGTATTTTTTTAATCATAAATGAGGAAAAAACCAAATAAGTGCCGCAAAACTCTATAAGGTTTTTTAGTATAGATGATTACTGTAAATTGGTGCGAATGATTCCCACGGCTTTACCCTCAATTGCAAAATTTTCTTGCCCAGTGTTCACTAAAATATTTTTAAAATCAGGATTTTCAGCTTGTAACTCAATGACGGTGCCATTAGGGGTTATTTTTTTTGACCAACGCTTTACGGTTACTTCATCGTCTAGTCTTGCAACCACAATATCCCCATTGCGTACATCAGTCGTTTTTCTGACGGCTAAGTAATCACCATCGAAAATTCCCGCATCACGCATACTCATCCCTTTTACTATGAGTAAGTAATCAGCGCCTTTATTAAACAAGCTCGGATCAATCGGAACTTGTTTTTCAATATGCTCAACCGCCATGATGGGGGAGCCAGCAGCAACACGACCAATTAAGGGTAATGTCAATTGTTGTAATGCACCAGAAGGTAATGACATCTGACGATAATGATTCGCATGATGCGCTTGGTTAAATCTCTGTGGAATACGAATGCCGCGAGAGGTTCCTGGCGTTAGTTCGATATATCCTTTTTTTGCTAATGCACGAAGATGCTCTTCAGCGGCATTGGCAGAAGCAAATCCCAATTGATTAGCAATTTCTGCGCGAGTGGGTGGCAGTCCACTTTCCTCGATTGCTTTAGAAATCAATTCTAGGATCTCACTCTGACGTGGGGTGAGTTTGGGGAGGGCAGTTAGTTCCTCGGAATAATCGACTGTATTTATGTCCATACTGGGATTGTATACAGCCCTTTTTGATAATTCAAGGACTTTTGATGGGGGGATAATGGAATCATGAGTGTAAACCTGAAAAACCTTGAAAGATCACCCCATATTTTAGTATTGGGAATGGGGGGAACCATCGCTGGACTGGCATCATTACCCGAAAAGCCTCTTGAATATGAAGCGGGACTGGTGGCTGTGGAATCATTGTTGTCACATATCCAGTCAGCTATTCCTGATGGGCTGAAGTTAGTTACAGAACAATTAGCCAATATCAGTAGCCGTAATCTATCCGAGGAATTACTGAGTCATCTTGGAAAAAAAGTTCAAAAATCGCTCTTAGATCCATCCCTGTGCGGCATTGTTATTACTCATGGAACCGACACCATAGAGGAAACCGGGATCTTTTTGCAGCTAACTTGTGGCAAGCATGCTAATCAATTGGGGAAGAGGGTCATTCTGACAGGGGCAATGTTACCAAGCAACGCGCCTGGAGCCGATGGGCCATCGAACCTCTTGGACGCAATCAAATGGGCTGCAACCCCCTTAGATAACTGCCCTGGTGGTATTTATGCGGTCATGGATGGTAGGGCTTGTATGGCTATGGACTTGGCAAAACGCCATGCTACCGCCCTCAATGCCCCACTTCAGGCTTCTCCTAGTAGCTCAGCTGGATTAATTAACCCATCCTGGTTATCTGGGGTGAAGGCCGTCAACGCAGCTTGGATAGAGGATTTACCGATTCCCAAGGAAGGTGAATGGCCTTGGGTAGAAATTTTGACTAGCCATGCTGGTGCTCGCCCTGAGACGGTATCCCTTTGGGTGGATAGTCTGGTTAAAGGATTGGTGCTGGCTGGTAGTGGTATGGGGGGCTTTCATGACGCATGGCAGGCTCCGCTGACACTGGCAGTAAGCAAAGGTATTGCCTTGGTGAGAACTACCAGAACAGGCGCAGGCATAACCTATCCTGATATTCCTGAAAAAGACCCCCTTGGCTTCTTAGCTACTGGTAGTTTGACAGCTCCCAGAGCCAGAATTGCGCTTCAATTGGCTCTTAATGCTGAAAAACAAGCAAAGACAATTGGTAAACCCCTGACTTGGCAGGATTTTTTTGCTAGAATAGCGGTCTTACCCGTTATTGGGTAAGCGCTTAAAAAGTGTTGTAAGTTTTCCCTACAATTTGTTACTACCTTGTCACACTGGCGCTAACTTCAAAAACCATCGGAAGTTAGCAAGACGCCCAGGTGACTTTATCCTTAAGGAGTGTTAGATGCGTCATTATGAAATCGTTTTTATC
>Ga0114959_10000373_pt1 | contig 41890 bp, 38 predicted proteins | sample C_130625_EF_Meta_FD_87317 | JGI IMG/M metagenome (GOLD analysis project Ga0114959, IMG submission 87317) | Freshwater microbial communities from Lake Croche, Canada to study carbon cycling - C_130625_EF_MetaG | ecosystem: Environmental > Aquatic > Freshwater > Lake | place: Lake Croche, Canada... | reverse complement strand
TAGCTCCAGATCAGGGTGGCAATACCAATTGCGATAAAGGTGACCGCCGCTACAGCATGCACCCACTTAATCGGCATACGCTTGGTAAACTTTTGGCCGAGCCAAACTGCAGGGGCATTAGCCAATATCATCCCCAATGTGGTGCCTAGCGTGACAGAGAAAACATCTTCATATCGGGCGCCTAAGGCAATCGTCGCGATTTGGGTCTTATCACCCATCTCCGCCAAGAAAAATAACCCTACCGTCAGCAAAAATACTTGCGATGCACGATCAGCATCCTTTGATCCTGCAGCATCATCAATATGATCAGGAACTAATAACCATAGCCCAATACCCAAAAAGCTCAAACCCAAAATCCAGCGCATGACATCTGGAGATACTAAGGTAGTTATCCAATGCCCCAGCAAAGCAGCACATGCATGATTGGCGATAGTGGCGATAAATATACCGACAATTATGGCGAAAGCCTGTTTAGGATAACGCGCTGCCAACATCAATGAAAGAAGTTGAGTTTTATCACCCATCTCTGCTAAGGCAACAATTCCAGCAGAGAGGGTTAGAGTATAAAAATCCATGAATCTGGGAGACCTAGGTAAGGTACTGATTAAATAGTGCGCTAAGGCTAGTGTAATTGCTGCGGCATACTATCTTCTCAGAATGCTTCTATTTATAAGCCCAGGGCTATGGCATAAGAAGCTCCTCAGCCAAAGAGAAATCTAAACCCTGTGCTTGAGCTACAGGTTTAGATGTTAATACTCCTTTATGTACACTCAGCCCATTGCGTAAATGATGATCAATTGAGAGCGCTTTCATGACCCCTCGATTCGCTAAAGCTTCAACAAAGGGATAGGTAGCATTTGTTAAAGCAAACGTAGATGTTCTTGCTACTGCACCAGGCATATTAGCAACACAATAATGCAATATGCCATCCACTAAGAATGTAGGATCAGCATGCGTCGTAGGCTTGGAAGTTTCAAAACATCCCCCCTGATCGATTGCCACATCCACTACTACCGAACCTGGTTTCATCTTTTTCACCATCTCATGCGTTACCAATTTTGGCGCAGCCCCACCAGGCAAAAGTACTGCCCCAATCACAACATCTGCCTCACACACCTCTTGCTCTATTAATAGATTATCAGAGTAAAAAGTGCGCACACGATTACCATACAAGATGTCAATTTGACGCAAGCGCTCAATATCACAATCAAAGATACAAACATCTGCCCCTATGCCGACCGCCATTTGTAGGGCATTGCGCCCTACTACTCCGCCACCTAAAATCACGATCTTCGCTGGTGACACGCCAGGTACTCCAGCCATCAATATACCCAACCCACCATTCGTCTTTTCCAAATGGCATGCAGCCGCCTGAATTGACATGCGACCAGCTACTTCACTCATGGGTGCAAGTAATGGCAATACTCCGTTCATCGCCGTTACCGTTTCATAGGCAATGCATGTCGCTCCAGAATCAATTAATGCTCTAGTCTGCTTTGGGTCTGGGGCTAAATGCAGATAAGTAAACAGAATTTGATCCTCTCGGAGCATTGCGCATTCTTGTGCTTGCGGCTCTTTCACTTTCACAATCATCTCGGCCTTATGAAACACTTCTGCAGCACTATCAATCAGGGCAGCGCCAGCAAGTCGATAAGAATCGTCAGTGAGCCCAATTTGCGTACCAGCGCCCCTTTGAACCAGAACCGTATGGCCTTGCTTACAAAGCCCGCTGACATTTCCGGGGGTTAACCCCACCCGAAACTCATTGTTTTTTACTTCTTGAGGTATACCAATGATCATTTCTATCTCCTATTATTTAAATTCACGATTACTTTTTGTTTTATGGTGTAAGCCAACGATATAAAACATCACTAGATACACCGCCAATAAACACGGGCCTAAGATCAGAGCTATCCGCGCATCCTCATGAAAGCCCATTAGCACAATGACCAAGAAAATGAAGGCTAGAGCAAACCATGAAGAATATGGATACCAAGGAGTGCGATAAGCAAGCTCGGCTACTTGGTCTTTTGATAGGGAGCGACGGAATTTCAGTTGTGTAAACAAAATTGCAATCCAAACCATCAAACCAATAAAGGTAACTGCTGCCATGACATATTGAAAGGCTTTATCTGGAACAAAGTAATTCAGAACAATGCCTGTCATCGAGACTGCAACAGTAGCTATTACTGCAAGGTGAGGCACTCCGTACTTTGATAGTTTTGCAAAGGCTACTGGTGCATAGCCATTATTGGATAAGGAATACAAAAGTCGGCCGCCACTGAAGATGCCAGCGTTACATGAAGAAAGTGCTGCGGTGATCACGACGAAGTTAATTAAGCCAGCTGCTTCACGCAAACCAATACGTTCAAACATGATCACAAAAGGACTACCCTGTTGACCCACCTCATTCCAGGGGAAGATCGCCAGGATCACCAAAATTGCGCCCATGTAAAAAATTAAGATGCGCCAAGCTAGTGAGTCAATTGCCATTGGGATTGTTTTCTTTGGGTTCTCAGCCTCACCTGCAGACAAGCCAATCATCTCAATACCAACATAAGCAAATAAGACCATCTGTAGCGAAAGCAACATTCCACTGATGCCATTTGGGAAGAAACCGCCGTGTTGCCATAGATTACTCAAACCTATGGGCTGCCAATTATTGGTAAAGCCAAACAGGATGACTGAGCCGCCAAGTGCAATCATCGCGACAATCGCTACTACTTTGATCAGAGCAAACCAAAATTCAAACTCTCCAAAGACTTTAACGGCAATGAGATTGATTAAGCCCATCATCACTATGGAAGATAGTGCCCAAAGCCACTGCGGTGTTTCTGGGAACCAAATACCCATATAAATGCCAACAGCAGTGACTTCGGCAATACCCACCACAACCCAATAAGTCCAATACCCCCAGCCGACCATATATCCCGCTAATGGACTCACATAATTATTGGCATAGGCAGCAAATGAACCCGCTACTGGCTCATGCACTGCCATTTCCCCTAGAGCACGAAGCACGATGAAGGCAACGATCCCGGCTAGTAGATAACCTAAAAGAATGGATGGGCCAGCAATCTTGATCGCAGTTGCCGACCCTAGAAATAATCCAACACCAATCGTTGAGCCTAAAGCCATCAAACGAATATGTCTTACTTTGAGATGGCGTTTTAAGCCAGTTTGTTCAGTCTGCAAAAGAGACCTCCTTTCGGTTTACCGTTGGCTCACTTACCAACGAGGCAAAGTCTAGGGAGTACTTGACAGATGTACTAGGGGATAAAAATACCTTAAATGATTAAAGCTATAAAAGGTAGATCGTCTAGGAATTAAATCTCTTTTAAATCAAGACCGATGCAAAGGAAAAAATGTTTCCGACTGCACAAGAATCAGAAACTTCCTACAGGGAATCCCCTAAAGGATTTATTGCTCATTTGGGAGAAATTAGCCTTGGACTGCGATCAGATTCAGAATTTCAGCAGCTGCAGCAAGACCACAGGCTGCAGTGACCATGACAGTAGATCCATAACCAGAACATGCTAGGCCACCATTTGCTGCCCCAGCGCGCGGCTCATGCGAGTAGACTGCACGAATCCCAATTTTTTTCTTGATGTTTCTGGAAAAGCCATGATCCTGTCTAAGACCTTGGCGTACCTTCGCTAGTAAAGCATCTTGCTCAGTATTCGATAGATCATCACAGCGTACAGTAGTGGGATCAGACTTACCCCCTGCTGCACCACACATCACAAGTGCGCGATTGTTTTTGTTTGCCCATACTGATAATGCAATTTTGGTTTGTACTGAGTCAGTTGCATCCAATACCAAAGCATCATTTGGGATGAGTTCATCTAAATTTTCGGGCGTCAAAAATTCATCATAGGGTGTTAATTTGATCTCAGGATTGATTTGCAAAATACGTTGTGTCATGGCCTCTACTTTGGCTTTACCGTACTGCCCCTCTAAAGCATGTATTTGACGATTCGTATTGCTCTCTGCAATATGATCAAAATCTACCAAGACAAGGTGTCCAATACCAGTTCTAGCTAATGCCTCAGCCGCCCAAGAACCAACACCACCTAGGCCGGCAACTACCACCGTAGCATTACGAAAGCACTCACGTAGCTCTGGCCCATAGAGTCTAGAGACCCCACCAAAACGACGATCTTCCAAGCGTTCTACTATCTTGTCTTCTGCCATAGCTTCTCTTTATACTGAATAAATGGATTCTATTGCCCAACTTCGCAAAAACTATACCTTCGGCCAGCTTTCTGAAACCGACGTTCCAAGTAATCCTTTGCCTCTTTTTAAGCTCTGGTTTGACCAAGCTGTAAGAGCAGAGTGCCCCGAACCCAATTCCATGACCTTGGCTACTGCCAATAAAGCCGGTAATCCATCAGCTCGTATTGTCTTACTAAAAGGCGCTGACCAAAACGGCTTTACCTTTTTTACCAACTATGAGAGTCAAAAAGGGAAAGATTTGGCAGTACGGCCGCAAGCTGCCCTACTTTTTCACTGGCATGAGCTAGAGCGCCAAGTCCGCATTCAGGGAGTTGTAGAGCGTGTGAGTGCTGATGAAAGTGATGAGTACTTCCACTCCCGCCCTCAAGCATCTCGCATCGGCGCTTGGGCTTCGCCACAAAGCAAAGCGATTCCTAGCCGTGAATTTTTAGAAGAGGCTGAGAAACGCTTCAAGGCGGAGTTTGGTGATGCGCCACCGCGCCCTGAGTACTGGGGTGGTTACCGCCTTCGCCCTACTGAAATTGAATTCTGGCAAGGGCGCCCCTCAAGATTGCATGATCGCATCCACTACAAGCTAGATGGCTCGACCTGGCAGATAAACCGACTAGCTCCTTAAGAGTAGTGGGGCGCTATGAGTGATTTGAATTTCGCTCTGAACTTTGCTAACTTAGGCGCAACCACTGCCCTGCAGTAACCTTGATTAGGATTTTGCACAAAGTAATTCTGGTGATAGTCTTCGGCAGGGAAAATCGCTGGTGCTGGGTCAATTTGCGTTATTACTGGGCTGGAATAAATCTTCGACTCTTCAAGCTCTTTAACCACTTCATGGGCAATCTTGATTTGTTCATCGCTATGCGTAAAGATCACAGAACGATATTGTGTCCCATGGTCGTTACCTTGATAGTTCAAAGTAGTGGGATCATGAATCACAAAGAAAATTTCCAATAAATCCCTAAATGAAATGACCTGTGGGTCAAAGATAATGTCCACAATTTCCGCATGCCCAGTGACTCCAGTACAAACTGCTTCATAACTAGGGTTGGGCCGGGGGCCACCAGCATATCCAGAAACAACTGATTTAACCCCAGAAATTTGCTGGTAAACGGCCTCAAGGCACCAAAAACAGCCGCCGCCTAAGGTGGCCTGCTCGAGTGGGGACAGATTTTTATCTTCATTTTCGTTCATGGCTTTATCCTAATGCCTTATTCCAATGTTTGCCAACTATTAATCCTATATGAATCGCTTGACCATCCAGCTTGATGAAATCCAAGCAGCCTACGCCGCAGAACCAAATCCCAGCCTAGAAGTCAGGCTAGATAGGATTGGACGAATCGAAAAGATGATCGAGGCCAATGAAGAAAAAATCTGCAAAGTACTATCTGCAGATTTTGGTGTGCGCCATCCGATTGAAACACGTCTTGCTGAATTTCAAATGGTCTATCAAGCCTGCAAAGACACCGCAAAGCATCTCAAAGAATGGATGAAGCCTGTACAAAGGGAAGTTCCCTTACATATGGGGTCTTCGCAAGCCTGGACTGAAAATCAATCGATTGGTGTTGTTGGCATCATGAGTCCTTGGAATTATCCTGTTCAGCTAGCACTCGTTCCAGCAATTGCAGCGCTTGCTGCTGGCAATCGTGTTTGGTTAAAGCCTTCTGAGCGTAGCTCTCGTACTTCCGGTTTCTTAGCGGGATTAATTCAAGAATACTTTCATCCTAGTGAATTTTGTGTCACTACTGGTGGTCTTGAGATAGCAGAACAATTTGCGGCGCTCCCTTTTGCACATCTCTTCTTTACTGGCGCAGAATCGATTGGTAAAAAAATAATGCGAGCTGCTGCTGAAAACCTTACTCCAGTGACTCTAGAGCTCGGCGGCAAATCACCAGCCATCATTGATTCCTCCGCCAAACTACAAGAAGCAGCCGCTTCCATCATTTACGGAAAATTACTTAATGGGGGTCAAACTTGCATTGCTCCCGATTACGTTCTCATCAACCAGGCTGATCAGGATCAGTTCATAAAAGCATTACAAGCAGCAGCTCAAGCCCAATTTAGTAATCCAGAGGAGCTCACTGGCCCAATCGATGAAAATCAATTACAGAACTGGCAAAGCTTAGTCAACGATGCACTTCATCGTGGTGCAAAGGCAATACCCTTATTAAGTAATCCGTCAGCCGGTGCGAGACCATTTGAGCCTATTGTCCTTATCGACGTACCTCAAGAGGCTCGCGTTCTGCATGAAGAGATTTTTGGACCCATACTTCCAATCGTGACGACTCCAGACATTTCAGCAGCCATTCACTACATTAATGCCAGACCGCATCCACTAGCAATTTATTGGTTTGGCAAAAACAAAAAGAATATGCAACGGGTTTTAGAAGAGACCCGCTCTGGTGGTGTCACCATTAATGAGACCTTACTGCATGTCGCAGTCCAATCTCTCCCTTTTGGTGGTATCGGTAGTAGCGGCATGGGCGCCTACCATGGTAAAGCTGGCTTTGATACTTTCAGCCACCAGAAATCCATTTTGGAAGTACGGGGTCTATTGGGAACAGGACTTTTAATGGGTACCAAAGCAGCTCGCCCCCCTTATGGAAAAGGCATCGAACGTCTGTTGAAATTCCTAAAGTAATTAATTCGGGAAAACCCTTGTAATCACAAGTTCAAAATGTCATAATAGGAGGCTTTTTAAAGCAATTTGATTCATCGCCCCCCAGCTATATTTCAGCGTATCGTTTAGAAGTTATAAACACCAAAGATAAAAAACGCGCTGCCGCCTGTCTGATGGTCGATGCCTTTGACCATCGCACCCAATAAAAACATAGGTGCAACATACGGAGACATCCCTTCAAGGGGGTGTGTAATAGCATGACTTTTTCTAAAGAAACTAAACTCGAGTCGAAAGACTCAAAGCACGCTGGATGTGAATTCCAGTCTTTCGCCCTAGCGGCGCAACTTCTTAAAAACGTTGCTGAACTCGGTTTTACCGAAGCCACTCCTGTTCAAGCTGAGGTTATTCCTGCAGCTTTAGCTGGTGGTGACTTATTAGTCAGCAGCCAAACAGGTAGCGGTAAAACCGCAGCCTTTTTATTGCCCTTGATCAATCAACTGATCGAAGCTAACCCGAACAATTCGCCTGTACCAGGTCGTGCACAACCTAAAGTGTTAGTGCTCTGCCCTACTCGTGAATTAGCTCAACAGGTTACCGCCGATGCAGTGAACTTGGTTCGCGGCATGAAAGGTATCCGCATTGCAACCATCATGGGTGGCATGCCTTATGGCAAGCAAATCCAAGCTCTGAAAGGTGCATTGTTAGTTGTTGCAACCCCAGGTCGTTTGCTCGACTTGTGTGACAGCAAAGCAATTCGTCTTGATGATGTAAAACAACTCGTTATCGATGAAGCCGATCGCATGCTCGACATGGGATTTGCTGATGATCTCGAGGCAATTGATAAGCGTTGTGCTGGTCGCGACCAAACCTTAATGTTTTCTGCAACTTTTGCACCTAAAATTATGTCTTTGGCAAATGCATTGACTACAGATGCAAAGCGTATTGAACTTGCTCACGCAGGTGATAAACACGCCAACATTGAGCAGAAATTGCATTGGGCTGACAGCAACTCGCACAAGCATAAGCTACTTGAGCACATTTTGGCTGACGCCAGTTTGGATCAAGCAGTTGTGTTTGCCAGTACTCAAGTTGAAAGCGAAAAGATCGCTGACACATTGCGTGCTAACGGCTACGAGGCAACCGCCCTTCACGGTGCAATGCCTCAAGCTGTACGTATGCGTCGCTTAGAGTCCTTACGTAAAGGTCACACCAAGATTTTGGTAGCGACGGACGTAGCGGCTCGCGGTATTGATGTGCCACGTATTAGTCACGTGATTAACTTTGGCTTGCCAATGAAACCGGAAGACTATACGCACCGTATCGGTCGTACTGGTCGTGCTGGTCGTAATGGCGTCGCTATTACTTTGGTAGAACATCGTGATCGTGCCAAGATTCGCAATATCGAGCGTTTTACACAGCAAGATATCGTTGCTTCAGTCATTGCTGGTCTTGAGCCACAAGCCAAGCCTAGCTTTGGCGGTGGCGGTGGTGGCAATCGTTCTGGTGGCGGTCGCTCCGGCGGCAGTCGTTCAGGTGGTGGTGGCGGTGGTGGTCGTTATGGTTCTGGAGCACGCTCTGAATCTCGCTTTGGTGGTGGTGGCTCTGGCGGCGGCAATCGTTCAGGCAATCATTTTGAAGCGCGTTCGACTGGTTCTACTGACTCACGTCCAGCACGCTCTGCTGATTCACGTCCTGCGCGTTCTGCTGACTCACGTCCAGCACGTCCAGCGGGTGGCCCACGTTTTGCTAAACCAAAGTCTGGCGGTCAACGTCGGAACTTTAGCGGTAGCTAAAAATGATTCGCCGTAATCGTCTCCGTTCTGCATGGAATCGAGTCGGTTCTGGTGAAATTCATCGGGCGCCACGAGAGTGGCAGCCTTGGCTTAGCGATTCTGGATCACTCACCCAAAAAATTGAGCAAGCAATTGGTCAAAAACTGCAAGTTCAGGTTTTGCGTGATTGCCCTCAGACCTTAAATAGCGACGAGAGTCGCTATTTTCATTTCAAAATTAGGCGCTGTAGAGTACGTGAAGTACTTTTATGTGCAAACAATATCCCTTTAGTCATGGCACATAGTGTTATTCCCACTTTAAGTGCTAGTGGTAGCAATCATGCCGTACTGCGGCTAGGTACAAAACCCTTAGGCGCAGTTTTATTTGCTAAAACACGTCAACACTCCAAAGTAAAGCCGCCACGACATATTGCACGCTTAGATAAAAGTAGTGCTTTGTGGAAAAGATGTTCTAAGAATTATCCAAGATTAAGTTCACCCTTATGGGCTCGACGCACCCTTTATCAGTTGAAGGGCCATCCAATACTAGTCAATGAAATTTTCTTACCTGCTTTACTAAGTCTTTCAAAAACTTAGATCGTGAGCCAGGCTAAGCTAGCTTTAATCAGCGCCTCATCACCAGGCTCGGTAGTAAATACTTCTCCAAAGCCAATCATCTCTGCGGCATCAGCAATATTATGATGTGGGCACAAGGCGCTTGCGCTTTGAAGTCCTTGTGGAAATTGATCTTTCACGACTTGACCTAAATAACGTACAGCCTCAGAGGAGGTAAGTAGCCACAGCGATTTTGAGAAATCCATCTCATGAATGACATGCCAGGCAGGATTATCCAGATCTAGAGGTACACGGGTATAGGTAGAAATTGCTTCTACTGCCGCCCCTGCTTTTATTAGAGTGTCAGCTAACCAATCGCGCCCTCCCTCACCTTTGAAAATAATGATCTTCTTACTAGTCCAATCCCAGCCTAGGGCTTGGAGCTCTTGCCATAAGCCTTCCGAATCCCATTTCTCTGTATTTTTCGGAATGAATACTGGAGTGGGATTTTGCTCTTGACCAATGCCATGGTTTTGCAATGCAAGCTTGCTACTTCCACCCATCACACCAATTGGAATAATCTTTTTAGAAAATGCTTGCCAGTCGCGCTCAAGTAAACGCATCACACATTCAATGGCATTAGGACTAACGAAAATCGCAAGATCTGCATCTTTTAAACTAGAGGCGATGTGATCTGCTAGTTGATCATCTGTTTTGGGAACGATAGTTAACAAAGGCAGTGCCACTATTTCTGGGAGGCTACGCTTAGCGACGCCGCTGTGTTCAATACTTTTAGTAAGTATCTCAATCAGCTGACGAGACTGACCGCTAGGTCTAGTGACGACGATGGTTTTAGTACTCATCGCTACTAGGATTTCTATTTAAATATTTTTGGAATTAAATCGGCTGCGCCCTGCGCTAGCAAATCTTGAGCAACAGCAAGCCCGAGCGCCTCTGCATCTTCGATCGACTCTACTTTGGCACTACCATTGGCCAGACAAATTGCTTTGCCATCAGTGCTAGCTACAAAAGAACGAATCTGCATCTGATTCTGATCCCATACAGCATAGGCTGCCAGCGGCACTTCGCATGATCCGCCTAACTGACGCGAAACCATACGCTCTGCAGAAACTGCAAACAAAGTAGGCAAATCATTTAAGGGCTCTAGCCATTGTTTGATATTGGGGTGTTTGCTTAGAGTCTCAATACCTAAGGCACCTTGACCAGCAGCTGGTGTATATGGGTCATAGGGTAAAAGAGCGCGAATGCGAGACTCCAAACCTAAACGTTTTAATCCTGCAGCGGCCAATATGATAGCTTGATACTCACCATGATCTAACTTACCCATACGCGTATCTAAATTACCGCGCAAAGGCTGAATGATGAGATGCGGGAACTTTGCTCGTAGCACTGACTCACGACGTAAGCTTGAGGTTCCTACAATCGCACCTTTGGGTAAGTCTTCCAGACTTGCAAAGTCATTCGAGACAAACGCATCACGTGCATCCTCCCTTTCCATGACACAAGCAAGGTCAAATCCTTCCGGCATTACCATCGGAACATCTTTAAGTGAGTGAACCGCCAAATCTGCCCGACCATCCTCAAGGGCAGTTTCGAGCTCTTTGACAAAAAGACCTTTGCCGCCCACTTTAGAGAGGGCTTTATCCAAAATCTGGTCCCCACGGGTAGTCATTCCTAAAATCTGGACATCACAGCCTGGATAGAGCTTTTTGAGGCAATCTCGGACGTGCTCAGCCTGCCACATAGCTAGGCGACTTTCTCGGGAGGCAATAACAAGGCTCTTAGGAGCCGCCAAAGGGGAAGAATTTAGGGTTTGGGACATAACATTTAAAATAATAAAAGACGTACAACAATATACTGTGTTTATGAGCTCACCCAAAAATTCCTTAGACAATAAAGCCCAAGCTTGGTCGGCCCGTTTTAATGAGCCGGTAGACGAACTTGTTCAGCGTTATACCGCCTCTATTAGTTTTGATCAACGCTTTGCCATGGTCGATATCGCCGGTTCCCTAGCCCATGCCCAGATGTTGGCTGCCCAAAAGATTATCAGCGCTCAGGATTTAGCGGATATTGAAAAAGGTCTATCTCAAATTAAGACTGAAATTGAAGCTGGCCAATTTGAATGGCAGCTAGCACTAGAAGATGTACACCTTAATATTGAAGCACGCTTAACTGCGCTGGTAGGCGATGCAGGTAAACGTTTGCATACTGGTCGTTCTCGTAATGATCAGGTAGCTACTGATTTACGTCTGTGGCTACGTGGGAGTGTCGACGAGATTGCTACCACTCTCAAAACTTTGCGTGCTGCACTATTAGACTTAGCAGAAAAGCATGCGGCTACGATCATGCCTGGTCACACCCATCTACAAGTTGCACAACCCATTACTTTTGGTCATCACCTGATGGCTTACTTTGAAATGTTTAGTCGTGACGCTAGTCGCTTGACTGATTTACGTGCACGCTTTAACCACTTGCCTCTAGGTGCTGCTGCTTTAGCAGGTACTAGCTATCCGATTGATCGCGAGCAAGTTGCCAAAACTCTCGGTTTTGATGGCATCTGCAACAACTCGTTAGATGCTGTATCAGACCGTGACTTTGCAATTGAATTTTGTGCCTTTGCATCTATCTTGATGATGCATGTTTCTCGCCTCTCTGAAGAGCTTGTGCTCTGGCTTAGCCCACGCTTTGGTTTTGTTGACTTGCCGGATCGCTTTTGCACTGGCAGTTCAATCATGCCGCAAAAGAAAAACCCAGATGTTCCTGAGTTGGCACGTGGCAAGACTGGTCGAGTCTATGGTGATCTGATTTCTTTACTAACGCTAATGAAAAGCCAGCCGCTTGCCTATAACAAGGATAACCAAGAAGATAAAGAGCCTTTGTTTGATGCAGTTGATACCGTGCAAGATACGCTACGTATTTTTGCCGATATGGTTCCTCATATTGAAGTCAAAGCTAATGTCATGAAGGCAGCTGCCCAAGAGGGCTTTTCTACAGCAACGGACTTAGCTGACTACCTAGTAAAAAAAGGTTTGGCGTTTCGTGATGCTCATGAAGCCGTAGCGCATGCTGTTAAAGCCTGCGTCGGCAGAAACTGTTTGCTGACTGACTTAAGTTTGCCAGAGTTACGCTTTGCTTGCGGTCTTGATAATCGCCCAGAACTCCTCAGTGATGATGTCTTTGTTTTACTGACGGTAGATGGATCAGTTCAGTCTCGCCAACATGCTGGCGGTACGGCGCCATCCCAAGTCCTGAACGCAATTAAACGGGGTCGTGCAGATCTTTAGGGCGCATGGGGTTTTGGTCCAAACTTTCCACAGCTATTGATCGTATAAATCAACTGCTTGGTAAAGCAGCGAGCGTGATGATTTTGCTTTCCTGTGTAGTGTCAGCAGCCAATGCCCTACTACGTTATGGCCTGGATATCAGCAACAATTGGCCGCTAGAGCTTCAGTGGTATCTATTTAGTGCAGCCGTCATGCTTGGGTCTGCCTATACCCTCAAACGCAATGAACATGTACGGGTAGATTTAATTTACTCACATCTTTCCGATCGCGGTCGAATTTGGATTGATTTATTTGGCTTGGTTTTTTTCTTGATGCCAGCTTGTTTATTGTTTGCTTGGCTCTCCTGGACCACTCTCTTTTATCCGTCCTGGCTCATCATGGAGCACTCGCTGAATTCTGGCGGCTTAGCCCGTTACCCCATTAAATTTGTAGTACCTTTTGGATTTTTCATGTTGAGCCTGCAAGGTCTCTCTGAAATTATCAAACGCATTGCTGCCCTTAAGGGTGAGAGCACTCTGCCTGATGAAGACCTTCAGTACGAAAAGCCGATGCAATGATTCCATTAGAGTGGATGCCGCCCCTCATGTTTGGTGGCCTTATCATCTTTATGCTGATTGGCTTTCCAGTGGCATTTTCCCTAATGGCTGCAGGTCTCTTTTTCTCTGCTATCGCTATTAGCGAAGGATTCTTTGGTATGCCTTTTTTGCAGGCCATTCCACAACGCATCTTCGGTGGCGTGCTTGCAAATGATCTTCTGCTAGCAATTCCATTCTTTACTTTTATGGGCGCTATTCTAGAGCGCTGTGGCATCGCCGAAGAAATGCTGGACTCTATGGGTCAACTCTTTGGAAGAGTGCGCGGCGGCTTAGGCTATTCAGTGATTATTGTGGGATTTATTCTAGGCGCCATTACTGGTACTGTTGCTGCTCAGGTAATAGCTATGGCGATGATCTCTTTACCAGTCATGATGCGTTATGGCTACAACATGCGCTACGCTACGGGGGTTCTGGCGGCATCTGGGACGATTACTCAATTAGTGCCACCATCTTTAGTTCTGATAGTTTTAGCCGATCAACTGAAGACCCAAAGTGGCAGTGCCGATGTCGGCAGTATGTATCTCGGCGCGTGGGGACCTTCACTGCTGCAAATTGCCCTCTTTGCCCTCTATACCTTCATACTCTCTCGAATCCGCCCAGACTATTTACCAGCAGTGCCAGAAACTGATCTGACTCTCAAGGGTTGGGAACTCTGGAAAAAATGTCTGATGGGAATCATCCCATCGGCAGTATTAATCTTCTTAGTTCTTGGCACTATCATGACTGGCATCGCGACTCCCACTGAATCTGGTGCGATGGGTGCGATGGGTGCGTTGCTGTTGGCTTGGTTACGCAGAGCTAGTATTCCCAATCTCAAAGGCTTAATTCAAGAGGCTTATCAAAACACCATGCGCATTACTGCGATGGTAGTGTTTATTTTGATTGGCTCAACGTGTTTCTCAGTAGTCTTCCAGGGAGTAGATGGTGGCCATTGGGTTGAGAATCTTTTTTCAGGGCTGCCCGGTGGGTGGATAGGCTTTCTGATCGTCGTTAATCTCTTTGTCTTTTTCTTAGCATTCTTCTTAGACTTTTTTGAGATTGCCTTCATCATCGTGCCGATGCTTGCGCCAGTCGCCGTTAAATTACTTTCCCCCGTCCTACTTGATTCCATGAATGGCAATCCGCAAGCTGCTGCAAGCGCTGCTCTTGTCTGGTTTGGAGTAATGCTATGCGTCAATATGCAAACCTCATTTATGCACCCTCCATTTGGATTTGCCCTCTTTTATCTCAGAGGAGTTGCACCAAAAGAGGTCAAGAGTAGTGATATCTATTGGGGTGCACTGCCATGGGTTGGATTACAACTGATTATGGTGGCTGCAGTCATTGCTTTTCCTGCTCTGGTAACAAGCTTATTAGATAAACCTGCTGCTATTGCACAGGGTCAGGACTTTAATTTCACTAGTAGCGTAGACTCAAAAGCAGAGGCGCCTGCAAACAAGGTTGATGAAGATGCTCCGGTAACATTTCAACTAGATAAGCCTATTAAATAATAGCTCTAAGAGCTATTTACACTATTCATAGTGGTAACGACAAGCAATAATGACGAGTTGATCTTTCTCAACTACATATACGAGACGATTAACATCATCAATTCGCCTAGACCAAAAACCTGATAGGTTTTCTCTCAATACTTCCGGCTTTCCAATTCCATCTTCCGGACTTCTTAAAGCATCTTTGATGAGTGCATTGATACGCTTCAAAGTTTTTTTATCTTGTCCTTGCCAGTACATATAATCAGACCATGCTGCATTCGTCCATACTAGCCTATTTAGCATCCACCAAGGCCTTTACTTTTGTTAGACCTTTGCGATATTGCGCCAATGATTTCTCCAAATGTTTCACGTTAGCTGGAGATTTTAATAAATGGAATGTTTCCATCATGCTGTTATAGGTATTTAAGGACATGACTACAGCGTTCTCTGCATCTCTACGAGCAATGATCGCAACATCACAATCAGATACGACCTGATCAATCACCTGCTTAAACTGATTTCTGGCATCAGAAAAATTAATAACCCTCATTCTTCTCTCCTACTTGTTCAATATATTGTACAAGTATATAGAACTTAATGATTAGCGACAAGTAAAAAAATACCCCAAAAACGTGGGGCATTTAGGCTAAAAGGATAGTTTCTTGATTAAAGCGTTATATCGCGCTCTTGCCGCACACAGTCCACATAGTATTCGCTTCTTCCACCTATATCTGCTTTGACTAAACCGTGGATATCAGTTTCAAAGCCCGGAAACTTCTCGTTAAAGTCTCTAGCAAAGTAAAGATAGTCCACGATACGTTTATTAAAGCGCTCTCCTGGAATCAATAGTGGAATGCCTGGTGGATATGGTGTTACCAACATTGCGGTAACACGTCCCTCTAGCTGATCGAGTGGCACACGATCAACTTCTTTGTGCGCCATCTTAGCCCAAGCCTCTGATGGCATCATCGCTGGCACCATATCTGAGGTATACATCTCTGTCGTCATACGCGCTACATCACGGCCCTTATAGAACTCATGAATCTGCTGACAGATATCTTTTAGACCTACGCGCTCATAGCGTGGGTGCTTGGCCACAAATTCTGGCAAGACCTTCCATAGCGGAGCGTTCTTATCAAAGTGATCCTTAAACTGTTGCAGCTCAGTTACTAGTGTGTTCCAACGACCTTTAGTAATGCCGATGGTAAACATAATGAAGAAGGAGTACAGGCCGCACTTCTCAACAATCACACCATGCTCAGCGAGATACTTCGTCACAATGCTTGCAGGAATACCCATGGAACCAAAGTTACCCTCAATATCCAATCCTGGAGTAACTACTGTTGCCTTGATTGGGTCAAGCATGTTGAAATCTTTGGCCAGTTTGCCAAAATCATGCCAACTTGCGTTAGGCTCTAAGACCCAATCTGAGCGCTCACCGATACCCTCTTCTGCTAAATGATCGGGGCCCCAAACTTTGAACCACCAATCGGCACCAAACTTGTCATCCACCTCGCGCATCGCGCGACGAAAGTCCATAGCTTCAGCAATGGACTCCTCTACCAGGGTTGTGCCACCAGGTGATTCCATCATAGCGGCAGAAACGTCACAAGAGGCAATAATGGCGTACTGCGGGCTAGTAGATGTATGCATCAGATAGGCTTCATTAAAGCAATCACGATCAAGCTTGGTCTCTTCAGCATCTTGAACCAATACTTGTGAAGCCTGTGACAAACCAGCTAGAAGCTTATGAGTAGATTGAGTTGCAAACATCAAGCTCTTCTTAGTACGCTTACGATCAGAACCAATCGCATGCATATCTTTATAGAAAGGATGGAAAGCAGCGTGGGGTAACCATGCTTCGTCAAAATGCAAAGAGTCCACCTTGCCATCTAGCATCTCTTTAATCATTTCTACGTTATAGACAATGCCATCATAGGTACTTTGAGTTAGTGTCATGACACGTGGTACAACGTTCTTATCTTTGATGAAGGGATTGGCATCAATTTTCTTCTTTATATTGGCCCACTCAAATTCTTCTTTAGGAATTGGTCCAATAATCCCCAGATGATTGCGGGTTGGCATCAAGAAAATAGGAATCGCGCCCATCATAGTGATTGAATGAATCACTGACTTATGGCAATTGCGATCGACTAATACGACATCGCCAGGTGCAACGGTAGAGTGCCAAACAATCTTGTTAGAGGTAGATGTGCCGTTTGTAACAAAGAACAAATGGTCAGCATTAAAGATGCGGGCTGCATTGCGTTCGCTCTGTAATACTGGACCAGTATGGTCTAGGAGCTGGCCTAATTCTTCAACAGCATTGCAAACGTCAGCGCGCAACATGTTTTCACCAAAGAATTGATGAAACATTCGACCAACTGGACTCTTTAAGAAAGCCACGCCACCGGAATGGCCAGGGCAATGCCAAGAATAAGACCCCTCAGAAGCGTAATTGGTCAAGGCTCTAAAGAATGGTGGCGCCAATGAATCGAGGTACACCTTTGCTTCACGAATAATGTGGCGTGCCACAAACTCTGGAGTGTCTTCATTCATATGAATAAAGCCATGTAATTCACGCAAGATGTCATTGGGCATATGGCGTGAAGTACGGGTTTCACCATACAAGAAAATAGGAATATCTTCGTTACGCTTGCGCACCTCAGTAATGAAGGCGCGTAGATTATTTAAAGCGGGAAGATCATGGTCTTCAGAGTCAGAATCAAATTCTTCATCATCAATTGAGACAATAAAAGAAGAGGCACGGGAAGCTTGCTGGGCAAAAGAAGTTAAGTCACCATAACTGGTTAAGCCAATAACCTCCATACCCTCATTTTCAATGGCTTCGGCGAGGTCGCGAATGCCTGAACCCGAAATATTTTCGGAGCGAAAGTCCTCATCAATGATAATGATTGGGAAACGAAATTTCATGGCTGCCCTTTAGGTTCGCGAACTAGAATTTGAGTGAAAAAATTAAGTCTTTGGCAGGGTCACGCCCCGCTGACCTTGATACTTACCGCCGCGGTCTTTATATGACGTGCCACAGATTTCATCGCTCTCAAAAAAGAGTACTTGTGCACATCCTTCACCAGCATAAATTTTTGCAGGTAATGGCGTGGTATTAGAAAACTCTAATGTGACATAACCTTCCCACTCAGGTTCGAACGGGGTGACGTTCACAATGATTCCGCAACGGGCATAGGTACTTTTACCAACGCATACCGTTAATACGCTGCGTGGAATCTTAAAGTACTCAACCGTTCTTGCTAAGGCAAATGAATTTGGTGGAATGATACAAACATCACCTCTAAAATCGACAAAAGATTGATCATCGAAATTCTTCGGGTCAACAATAGTGCTATTGATATTAGTGAAGATCTTAAATTCATCTGCGCAACGAATATCGTAGCCATAGCTTGATGTGCCATAACTCACGATTTTGTTGCCAGCGGCGTCTTGGCGAACTTGTCCAGGCTCGAAGGGGCTGATCATGCCTTGCTCGCCCATACGGCGGATCCAGTGGTCTGATTTAATTGTCATGGGCGAATTGTAAAACCTTAGCGTCCTCTCCCGATCATTTATCGGGTTCTGAGTACCAAAAATTAGCTGTTTTTGGTAAAAATCACCCGCTCAGGGGCGTTATAGATCTCAAAATGTTTCCCAGAACAACGGGACAGAATGGTGAGATTGGTTTTACGGGCCAACTCTAAGCCCATGAGGGTCACACCCGAACGGGTCAGTAGGAAAGGGACTCCCATCTGAGCCCCCTTAATCACCATCTCTGAAGTCAGACGCCCAGTTGTGAAAAAGATCAAATCTTTGCCGGCCTTATCGGCAAGCCACAACAAACCAGAAATCGAGTCAACTGCGTTATGACGGCCAACATCCTCAATAAAGTAACGGAGTTGTACTCCATCATTACCTTGCCTCTCAAATACAGCGCAGGCATGAACCGAGCCCGACTTTTTGTAGATGGAATCATGCACTCGAATCGCATCGATCAAAGCGACGATTGCCTCTTGGGATAAATTGGGTCCATTGGGAAGGGAGATTTCAGACATCTCCTCCATCAGCCCACCAAACATAGTGCCCTGCCCACAACCGGTAGTGACAACCCTCTTACTCGTTAGCGCATCGATATCGACGGTGCTACGGCGAGTCTTGACGGCTGCAGAATCGGTCTCCCAGTCAACTTGAATGCTCTCTATGTCATGGGGGGACTCGACTAAACGCTGATTGCGCAAATAACCCAAAACCAAGGCTTCAGGCGCGCTGCCCAGGGTCATCAAAGTCACTAGCTCGCGCTTATCCAAGTAAATGGTTAAGGGTCGCTCTCCAGGAACATGGGTCAGCTTTTTTCTGCCGGCCTCATCCAATATCTCGACCTCGTGCACCACAGGCACTGAGGCGCTAGACATCTGGATATTCGGTTTTACGGCCATGTAATGCTTTCTGAATTGGGTGGAGATTGGAGTTTAGCGATATTTGAGGCGACTTAGCGCTGTTTACTTTAACCGCAGACTAAAATCACTGCACAAGCTTGCATAATTGTGCATTACCCCTAATTTAACCTTCTTATTTAAGTCCGCATTACATGAGTAGCCCCCAGCGTCGCCTTCTTGTCACCTCCGCCCTGCCTTATGCCAATGGACAGATTCATATCGGCCATTTGGTGGAATATGTGCAGACTGATATTTGGGTGCGCTTTCAGAGGATGCGTGGTCATGAAGTGCATTACGTTGGTGCTGACGACACTCATGGTACACCCATCATGTTGCGTGCAGAACAAGAAGGAATTACCCCAAAGGAATTAATCGCTAATGTTTGGAAAGAGCATAAGCGCGACTTTGATAACTTTCTGATTTCCTTTGATAACTACTACACCACCGATAGCCCAGAAAATGAAAAGCTTGCTCAAAGCATTTATTTAAAATTACGTGATGCCGGTTTCATTGAAAAGCGCGCTATCGAGCAAGCTTATGATCCAGTTAAAGAAATGTTTCTACCCGATCGCTTCATTAAAGGGGAATGCCCTAAGTGCGGTGCTAAAGATCAATACGGTGACAACTGCGAAAAATGTGGTGCCACCTATTCACCTACAGATCTGAAAAATCCTTTCTCTGTGGTGAGTGGTGCAACACCCATCAAAAAGATTTCTGATCATTATTTCTTTAAGCTATCTGATCCACGTTGCGAAACTTTTTTACGTGAATGGACTCAAGTCAAAACCCCTTTGCAACCTGAAGCACGCAATAAGATGAAAGAGTGGGTTGGACAACCCGGCGAAAGTAAGCTAGGTGACTGGGATATCTCTCGCGATGCGCCTTATTTCGGCTTTGAAATCCCTGATGCCCCGGGTAAGTACTTCTACGTCTGGCTTGATGCCCCTATTGGCTACTACGCTAGCTTTCTCAATTACTGCCAGGCAAAAGGGTTGGACTTTGATGAGTGGGTAAAACCAGATACAACTACTGAGCAATACCATTTTATTGGTAAAGATATTTTGTATTTCCACACTTTGTTCTGGCCAGCTACATTAAAATTTGCTGGCTATCGCACGCCAACCAATGTATTTGCTCACGGTTTCTTAACAGTTGATGGCGAGAAGATGAGTAAGTCACGTGGCACATTGATTTCTGCCAACAGCGTGATTGAGTGTGGCTTTAATCCTGAGTGGTTCCGCTATTACTTCGCAACTAAACTCAATGACAGTATGGAAGATCTAGATTTAAATCTCCAAGATTTTGTTGCGCGAGTAAACAGTGATTTACTGGGCAAGTACATCAATATTGCAAGTCGTAGCGCAGGCTTCTTAGTAAAACGTTTTGGTGGCGTGGTGTCTGATGAGGCCATGAACAATCCCCTACTTAAAGAAATTGCCGCTTCAAGTGAAAAAATTGCAGCGCTTTATGAAGGACGTGAATATGCAAAAGCCTTGCGTACCGTCATGGAGCTCGCTGATAAGGTGAACGCTTTCGTTGACGAAAACAAACCCTGGGAAATTGCTAAAGATCCTGAACGAGAGGCTGACTTGCAGCGTGTTTGTAGCGTTACTCTTGAGGCTTTTCGCATGCTGAGTTTGTATCTCAAGCCGGTGATTCCACAAGTAGCTATGGGAGTCGAAGAGTTCTTCTCTTTGACTCCACAATCCTGGAAAGATATCAGTAGCCCCCTTTCTAGCAAGAATCCGATCAAGGCGTATAAGCATCTGATGGCTCGGGTAGAAGCCCCGCAAATTGAGGCTTTGCTAGCCGCAAACTTGTCAAAATCGCCCTAAAAAGCACCTATAATGGCGGGTGTAGTCCTTAGATGACTTTTGCAATTAAATAGTATAAGTCATTGAATTTATTGAGCATTTTAGGAAATACCATGGCAAGATATCAATCTGAAATCACCCAGTTCTTAAATGAACTCAAGACCGAGAAACCAGAGCTCGAGGCAGATCAACAGGCTGGTCGCGCCCTATTGTGGGACAAAGAACCCCTGAGCGTTGAAGATCAACGCCGTGCAAAAGCTGCCAAATTAAAACAACGCGCTTACGTTTATTCGAATGACTAATACCGGCAATGCATCAGGTGCTGAGCCAAGCGCTGAGTCGACTTCCAGCTTATTAGATAGCACTCCGTCTGTAACTGATGGGATGTCAGCAGCGTTTGCCAAACTCTATGGTGAGCCCCTCTTTAAGCTCCCTACCGATCTTTATATTCCACCAGATGCACTCGAAGTTTTTTTAGAGGCATTTGAAGGCCCATTAGATCTCTTGCTTTACCTCATTCGTAAACAGAATTTCAACGTCCTCGATATTCCAATGGCGCAGGTTACTCAACAGTACCTGAGCTACATTGATCAAATTCGCCATACTAATTTGGAACTTGCCGCTGAGTATTTGTTGATGGCAGCGATGTTGATCGAAATTAAATCTCGCATGCTACTCCCAATGAAGAAGGCAGATAGCGAAGAAGAAGTAGATGATCCACGCGCAGAATTAGTCCGTCGCCTCTTAGAGTATGAGCGTATGAAGCTTGCTGCTCAGGAGCTCGACCAAATTCCACAACAGGGTCGTGACTTCCAAATAGCACATGGCTTTGTAGACACCACAGTTGCTATTACCTGGCCAGAAGTAAACTTAGATGATCTGCAAATGGCCTGGCGTGATGTTTTACACCGTGCCAAGCTCAATGAGCATCACACCATTACCCGCGAACAATTATCTGTCCGTGACTTTATGACTCGAATTTTGCGTCGCCTGCAAAGCACCCGCTTTGTAGAGTTTGGCGAGCTATTTGAAGATGCGATTAAATCTGGTGGCGGGGTCTCAGTCGTCATTGTTAACTTCATTGCAATGCTCGAGCTCTCACGCGAAGCTTTAGTAGAAATTACCCAAGCTGAGCCCTATGCACCAATTTACGTACGCCTTGCCTATACTCCTGTTGCATGAAAATCATTAGCGATATACAAGAGTTACGCGATCACTTGCGCGGTCAAAACCGTGCTTCATTTGTGCCAACCATGGGTAACTTACATGAGGGCCATTTATCACTCATGCGCCTGGCAAGACAGCATGGCGACCCAGTAGTTGCCAGCATCTTTGTCAATCGCTTGCAATTTGGTCCTAATGAAGACTTTGATAGCTATCCCCGCACCATGCAAGCGGATATCGAGAAGTTAGAAAAAGAAGGCGTCTACATTCTGTTTGCGCCGACCGAGCGTGATTTATACCCGCAGCCACAGGAATACCGAGTCGATCCACCACAGCAACTCGGCGATATCCTCGAAGGAGAATTTCGTCCTGGCTTTTTTAAAGGTGTTTGCACCGTTGTATTAAAACTGTTTTCTTGCGTAGAGCCCAAGGTTGCAGTATTTGGTAAAAAAGATTACCAGCAGCTCATGATTATTCGGCAGATGGCTAAACAGTTTGCCCTACCAGTCAGCATTGTTCCCGCTGAAACCATTCGTGCTGATGATGGCCTAGCCCTCTCCTCGCGCAATGGTTATCTGTCAGTAGAAGAACGTGCAGAGGCACCAGAACTACAAAGAACCTTGCAGAACGTCCGCGATCAAGTTCTGCAATTAAAGGAAGCTACTACCCAGTCACTCTCTGAGATTGAAAAGAAAGCAGTGGCGACACTTACTGGACGTGGCTGGAATCCGGATTACATCGCCATTCGTAAACAAAGTGATTTGGCCCCAGCTTCTAATGAAAGCTTACAAGCTGGTGAGCCACTGGTGATTCTCACAGCGGCATCGATTGGTAAAACACGCTTGATTGATAATTTAGAGATTTAATCTAGGTCTGTACCGGCACTACAGTTACTAGTTGAATCATTCCTAAGTCTGACTCTTGCAACATTTGGCTATGCAGAATATATGGCCCAATGAAATCAGTAAAGCGCATACGAAAAGTAATAGAAGTCGGCATTTCACGCGTCCCTCCTGCTGGTAAGGCAACTGTATCGCACCAATAAGGCTTCACTAGATTGCCGTTGACCTTGGTGATGTACATGGGATTGACATGAATATGAAATGCATGGGCAATAGGATTGAAATTGAAGATAGTCCACTCTTCAACAGCACCCAGAATGACATTCTGAGTAATAGTGTTAGAAGCTTGTAGTTGATATTCATACACTGGCATCTTAAATGGGGGAATGTAAGTCGATCCCTCAACAGGCTTACCAGTGATCTTTGATACTTCTTGCCTTGCTTTGGCGAGGTTGCTTTTAAATGACTCTTCTGCCTCTACCGCCATCACACCAGCTTTACTCAAGGCCTTTTCCCATGCCGACTGAGTACTGGCAGTAGACTCAAGTGATTCATTGCCAATCATATTAAACAGAATACTGCGTTTCTTGCCACCTGCGCTAGCAAACTCTGAATCAGTGATGGGCTTTAAGTAATCCGATACTGGGAGGGGCTCTGCTGGGATTGCAGTGGCTAATAGTTTGTCATTCTCTTTAGGTTTTTTTGGCTCCAGCACAATGATCTTAGCTAAGACATCTCCAGGTAGAACAACTTTCTGCTCACCTTGGGCTATCTTCACTGGCAGTGATCTGAGCAAATAAGTTCCAGGCATTCCTGCTTTGATCATTACTGAGGAACGATTACCTGCCGCCAGCATAATCCCTCTGCCACTCTTTTGTCTAGCATCTGGGTAGTCTTGATAAGTGCTGCTACCCCAACCATCCATCGTATATTGATGGAGCACATGCTCATCCAAGTTTAAGTTGAGATAATTAAATACTTGAGTATTAATGAAACGCCATCTTTGTACCTCGCCACTTTCCATCACAATAGTGGGCTGACGCAGTCCATTAATGAGGACAGGTTGTGCATCAATATATCCCTTGGTATTGCCTGAGTCACCGTTCTTTAGACCAAAGCCTGTAGGATGATTGGCTACTTGAGAGAACTTTTCTAACTGACCATCTTTTACTGCATAGTTATCAGCCGTTTGATTGTTAGCAAAATACGGTGCCTGAAATAAGAAAATCAATTCTTTGGCTTGCACCATTTCTGGTAACTCATCAATTGGGCCACGGACCATAATAGCCCCTTGCATTAGGCTTGATACCTGTATAGCGCTAGAGCCATGATATTGAGGATGGTAATAAAAAGGGCCCGCTGGATGATCGGCTGGTAAGTTGTATACGTATTGACGTGAGCCGACCTGAGGGTGTACCCCGCCATAATTCGGATCAACGACATAGTCGCCATATTCAGGCGGCTTCTTATCCGCAAAAATTCCTGGATATACATGTAAACCATGGACATGTAAATTGGTCGTATTCGGCTTCATGTAATTCGTTGGATCAAGAAACGCTGCATAAGGCGGATTGAATGGCAATTTATTGATCAACTGAATACGTAACTGATCGCCGCCCTTTACTACCAGTGTTGGGCCAGAATAACTGGGCCCATTAGTATCGTAAGCATAAGCGCGCAGTGATACAGGGTACTCTTGCTTGGGATCTGCGCCAGATAGCTTACTATCCCAATACGATGCCGTCAAAGTAATATCGAGCAAACCATTTTTTGCTTCCAACATTGGAGGCTGAACAAAGGTTTGTAGGGGATGTGGGGCATTACCACTCTCACGACTACATGCTACCAAGCCTGCCGGGAGAGCAATTCCTGAAGCTACGCTCACACCCATGCGCATGAAATTGCGGCGTGTAGTGTTATGAGTGATCATTTTGGTCTTGGACATGATAAGTCTTAAGCAATATCCAAGATTGAGAAAGGTGTCATTTGTTTATCAGCAGCCTTAGCAATTTGCTTAGAGCCATTGTTTCCCCAACCTAGTAGCTGGCTCTTTCCAATGGCAAGTGAATGCATCTCACCCGCTGCAATAGAGCGAACACCAGTGAGTTTTGGTATCACGGTTGGAGTACTGCGAGGTTTGAGATCGCCCAATCCTAGCTGACCAAAGCCATTCCAACCCCAGGCATAGACTTTTCCACTTGAAGATAGGGCTAGCGAGTAATGCATACCAGCAGCAACAGCAGTGATTTTTTCAGGAAAAGAAATTAGCTTGGGGGTATCAATATAAGAACTTCTACTATCCCCTGCTTGACCAAATTGATTGCTACCCCAGCCGTATACTTTGCCTTCAGTAGATACTGCGAGTACATGTGTAGAGCCTACGGCAATGCTATTAATCTTAGCTGGGATAGTGATTGGCTCTGGTGTATTGATCGTATTCAGATGTCCAAGCCCTAATTGCCCAGCAGAGTTACTTCCCCATCCATACACTCTTTGATCTTGAGTGAGCGCAAGCATGAAGTTATCACCCAGCTCAATCTCTTGAATTGGTGGAATCCCAGAAACTATTCCGGGTGATGCATTCATTTGGGGACTAGTGCGCCCTAAGGCCCCATCAACATTTAAGCCCCAAGTATTGACATTACCTACTTGATCGATAGCGGCAAAGATAAACTGCCCTGCTACTACTTTACTGATGTTGGAAGTGCCGCTAACCAAGGTGGGCGCTTCTGAAAATTGATCCTTACCACCGATACCTACTTGGCAAAAACCCCAGATAAAGGTATTTGCAGAAGAGACGCCCAGACTAATGCCGTAGCCTGCAGAAATAGCTGAATAAGAGGATGGCTTACCAATATAAACAGGCTCAGTGCTCGCGCCCCTATTGCTACAAATGTCCACATAGAAAGGGGTGATGCGACCTGAGCCTGCACCACCCCATCCTAAAACTTCACCTGACTTTAAAAGAACTAAAGTCTGATCATTACCCCCTGCAATAGAAGTAACTTGAAATAATTCACTTCGTAATCCTGCCACAGAGTTAGTTACAAAATATCATAAGAATTAATTACCTACTGCAGTATCCTGATAAGTTAAGCCCTCTTTCATGAGGTTGTTTGCAAGGCCCTGCCCAAGGGCTTGGACGTAGTTTACCTTACCTCTAAAGCAACCAACTGAATATGGATACTCACGATTTAAGACATAATGATAGGTGTTTTTTGACGTACCATCTGGCATAGTAATTGTTGATGTTGTGCCATGACATTCATCAAGCTCTGCGTTGGTCAACATATTAGAAGTTGCAGTGCGTGGGCCAGTAATTGGATAACCATCTAAAGCAAAGCCAAGAACCGGTGATTGACCTGATGTGCCCTGATTAGGGAAACACTTCCAAGAGTAACCATGGTAGTGATACTGTTGATAATACGGATGGCCAAAACATTGATCGACTGGCAAAGCATTTGTAGGGTTGAATAAAGTATCAGCATTATTAGGCGCTTTCTCAAAATGCCACACTGCACCAGTTAGTGTAATGCCCACAATTAAAGACTGAATTTTGTTAGGGGTCGCGCTTGGTATCGGCGTCAATGGCAGATAACTTTGTAAAGCATAGGGAGAAATACCAATCGCAGCTGCACTCGAATAGACTTGGCCTGTATCTGGGTTAGTGCCACCTGGTAAAGCCGTATAGTAAGAGTAGGCAGGATCTCCAGGTTGGACGGGAAAATTTCCCATTTTTGTAGAAGGTAAACCGTTTCCAAGAAAAATACGAGAGCCTGCAGCAAACCCATTAATCTGGTACTTTGGATCGGTAGTCATTGTAAATTGACTTCCCTCAGAGCTATATGCAGTTGCGCTATTTGACCCACTGACATAAACCATTTTTGAAAGATCCATGATATTTGTTACGGGATCCGTCCATGGAGAGTTTGTGCCAGAAACCTGACCCATCGGCTGTGCTAGTAAGGCTTTAATTTCAGTGCCTTGATAAAGCAAAGGAGCGTCGATACATTGAACATTTCTACCGCAAGTGTTGTTAGGCGCCCCGTTCACGCTAGTAACCAAACTTGTTACTGGAAAAGGATCGGCTGTAGTAGAACTGGTAGTAGAGCTAGTACTAGAAGAGCCTCCACCGCAAGCGAAAAGACTTATAGCAACTGAAGTAACTAAAACTATTAGAGCTGTCTGTTTTTTGCTGATTTTGATACTCATCATGAATTCCTCTGTAAGAATAACGAATCAATTATTCATGAGATAAGCTCATTTTGATAGCAGCAAAGTGCCCACTTTTTTCATGTACCAAGTGGTCCTATAAGGCATATACTAAGGGGGTCTAAGATCCACTTATACCTTTTCTTATTTGTTGCCCACTTTTTATAATGTCTAAAAACCCCGATATTGATTTTTCAGATGCCAAGCAGGATAGGTCTAAAAAGACCCTGGATGATTTACTTCAGGCTGCTTATGAAATAGTCGAAGCAGCTGAGCCCACTGCATTTACCAGTCGTACTTTAGCCGATAAAGCAGGTTATTCAAAAGGCACTCTAACTAAAAGATTAGGCCCAGTAGAAAATGTGTTTCTCTGGGCGATTGCAAAAGGAAGAGACATTAAAGCCAATCAATCTGCAAATATGATTGCTCAATTTGATCCTCAACTAAGCGTCCATGATTTTATTGAAGCTTTCGTTGATGATGGTTTTAGTCATATTAATGCTACCACTACAAAAGTAATGCAATTTTATGACCAAAGATTTACTAAGACTTATGGACTTACCCCTGATTACTTCGACTGGATCTTTATACTTGTTGATCCCTATGTCGAGCTCTGTAAAAGAAATCAGACTAATACCTTTATATTGCCTTCAAAAGATGAGGCAAGAATGATGTTTAGAGCTATTCACGCAGTACTAGAGAGGCCTTTTGCAAGTGATGATCCCATAGCGGGAACCGCAGAGCATCGACGAATTGTCATTGATACCCTAACTAGGTTACTTGCTAAGTAATCAAAAAAGAAGTTTTGTATTCTTTTTTTATTCTTTAATTGATACTTATCTTCATTAAGCCGTAGGTGACACCAATCCAGATTGTGCCGTCAGAGCCAATCGAAATACCTGAATAATAATTGTTATATCGAATTAAACCATCGCCAGTCTTATTGGTAAAAATGACTTTGTTTAGATCAGTTGCATCAAGCCCTGTGATATACCAACCATCTGCAGTTTTGTTGTAGGTATAAATAATATTCGATACTAAACTGACCTTAGAGACAATCGAAGGAACGCTAATGGTGTTGTTTACGCTTGCAACAGTGAATGCTCCGCTAGATGTCAAATTCATTCTTGCAAATCCAGGCTGAGTTACTAGTGAGCCTAAGGTACTAGTAATACTATCGTTACCATAATTATTTTCAGCATAAATATCGATGCTGCTACCATCAGCATTCGCAGCAACGATTAATGAATTTTCATCGCTCACTAAGGCATTTTGACCAAAGGGTGTGACTTGAGCAAATAGTCTTTGCTCTCCGAAGCCAAGAGCAGCTTCGGTTCTATAGACATTAACATTCATGTACTTCGCATTATCGGCAATCGTTACAAATCGACGATTATTCATATTGAAAATGGTCGGCGAAGATCCAGAACCCCAGCTTGCCTGCCCAGACTTCATCCCAGTACCTCTATCGTATGCAGCGTTCCACACAATGCTAGGGGTCCCATTGGATGAAGCACCAAATCGGTAGATCTTATATGTCGACAGAATATAAACCCCAGATGCTCCATCAGTAGCATCACCCTGATCAATTGAATGTGAGTTGGCGATTGCTTCTAAACCAGAAGTTCCCGGATTGGATGCAGCATCATTAAGATTGAGCCAACGAATCACTCCAGCCGTTGTAATAGTTCCAACAACTCCGTTGGCAGTTGTAAACCAGATGTTTCCTAGCTTATCTGGCACTACAGCATAAAGACTGCTATTAGCTACTGTTACCGCGCCGCCAGTCCCAGTAATGTTGTAAGTTGCGTCACTAGTATAGGAATCAATGCCACCAGCAGTAGATTTTGCGCGACGTAAAACTTGAACAGTTCCATCAGGCAAAGCTACTACCATGCGATATTGCTTATCTTGATAAAAATACCCTGCGCCTCCAAAATCAACCCCTTCTTGATTAGAATTAACAGGCTTTTGAAATGAAAATATTGCAAGGAGAGCTAAGGTATTTTTGTCAATCGTGACCACATATCGAGTTGAGGAAGTGCTATTGGGTCCAGCTGGTAAACCAGCGCACACGCTCTGAATATTTCCATCAGCGTCGAACGCTATCGATGCACATTCTCCAAGAATGATAGTGTTTGACTGACCTGTTACAGGGTCCTTGTATGTGGCGATGTCGGCAAGACTGACAGTTGCCTGCCCTTGCTTTGAGGGTCCAGCAAAGTTGTAACTGTCGCTTAAATAAGAGTCATTATGAATATTGTTACCAGGATTTGGCGACATAAAGGGATTTTGCCAAACGTCATATGGTCTGACTGATGCAGCCGGACTTCCGGTACTGCTTCCAGTGCTAGAACTTCCCCCACCACCGCAAGCAATCAGCAAAAAAGATATGGAGAAAACGGTAGCATTAGCCAACAAAGAGCGGCTATTTAAATAAGCCCTAGTATTTTTAAACATGGGAGTAGGCATATAGAGCTTTCTGATGATTGGCTTTAATATAGATAAACTTTATTAATACTACCCCTATATCGTATGAATAATTGCCCATTTTCTCATTAGCTTAATTTCTAAGTAGAAACCAGTATAGATAACAGCAAAGCATGACATGACAGAATCTCTTGAAATCCGCAAAATTGTTCCGCCAGCTTTTAAGCCAGTCAATTTAGGCGAAAGAATTCTATGCTATCGCCCAATGAAACATGGCATGCCCAATTTAAGTCTCGAACAACAAAACCATAAAGTGATTGCACATAACTATGGTCATGGAGGTGGTGGCTGGACTCTGGGACCAGGCTCAGCAAAGTATGTCAATGGCTTGCTAATTGATTCACCACTAGGAAAAGAGTTATCTGATAAATCCACTCCTATCGCCATTATTGGCGCTGGCTTAGTTGGGCTATTTACTGCCTATGATTTAGTCAAAAGAGGCTACAGCAACATCACTATCTATGCTGAAAAGATAGATTCTTTGGCATCGCATAATGCCGGTGGTCTATTGGCTCCAGTCTCAATGGATAACGACCATGATATGCAACCTATCATCGATCAAATCGGCATTGATGCCTATCTTTTTTATGATGATGTCGCTAGGAATAAAAATATTGATTTTAAGCAAGGGGCTCGCTTAGTTCCCAGCTACTTCAATAGTAGAGAAGATTCAGGCTTAGAGGCCTATGTAGGTAAGGTCATGAAACCAGCCAAGGATGTGATGCTGGATTTTGGCAACGGCACAAGCCGCAAGATGGTTGTCTATGATGATGGCATCTTTATGAATACAGCATTGCTCATGGCTGAATTACATGAGTTCATCAATTTACACAACATCAAGATCGTCCTTGGGAAAGTTACTACCTTTGATGAAATTGCGCAGAAATTCATATTTAACTGTAGTGGCTTAGGTGCTGCGCAATTGAATAATGACACTGCCCTAGTTCCGGTTCAGGGGCATTTGATTATGTTGAAAAATCAAGTTCCTGAAAATATGAACTACATGATTTTGGTTTACTTTGGGGAAGGTAAAACAGAAGCAAATCAAAAGATCAAGCGGTCTTTTTATATCTTTCCCAAGCATTTACCAGATTCTGCACCTCAAGATATTGGGGTGATCGGTGGCACTTTCATTGAAGGGGGCACCCCCGATACGCCCAACCTCAAGGAATATGATTCAATCATCGATGAGGCTAATGCATTTTTTGGAATCCGATAAGGGAAAGCAAGTTGTACAGTAGAAAAAAGACTCGCTAACCGCAAGTCTTTTTTTCCTATTTTCAATTTTAATGAAGCAGATTACATGGCTAGTCTTTGCCCCTTTTCAACAGGAGTTCGAATCTGACCTGTTTTGATGGGGGACACTCACTGATTATAGGTTTCATAAATAGTCTGATATCCCTGCCCCTCCGTAGCAATGTTTGTTGCTTGCACCTGTTTATAGAGGGCTGTTAGGGTATTGTTCGCATTGATACGGTAATTTGTGATGCTGGTATAGATAAGCACATCTGTTCCATATACTTTTGCAGTATCGGTAGTGACGTACATAAGCGTGGTAGGCGTATCGGCTATGATATTCCAGGTTCTGCTGCCATACTCAACAGGAATAGTAGGTCCTGATGGAATAAGGGGATTGCTGGAGTAGTTTACATAGGTAGCCAAAGTACCTGAAGCTCCAACAGTAACTGAGCTTGGGGGAGCCGATTGGTTGGACCAGACAAGGCCTAGTGGATAACCATTTTGCGTTGCACCACTCGTTATCGGGGTCACATTTGTTGTGTCAAAATAATATGGAGTACTTGTACTACCATCATATTTGTAAAAACCTTTACAAAACGCATTAGAGCTAGTGGGTATCGTGTCAGTTTCAGATTCGTAAGTGATTAAAGCGGCTGCACCACTTAAGGTTTTCCCTGAGACCGTAGCAGTGAAGGACTGTTGTCTTGTTCCCTGGCAGTAACCAAAAATAGTGCCTGTAATTTTGCTTCCGCCTTTAACCCAGGTTGTATAGGCTGCATTTAAATTTAACGTTGGAGAGCTAAATGACTGTTGATAGACCTCATCAACATTCTGATCACCGCGTACTGTAATTTTTCCTCCGCTAAAGACGAAAATTCCCAGCTCGGTTACCTGTATATTTTTACGTACGCTCGTTAATGTGTTGTCGGCATTGATACGGTACCAAGTGGTTTGGTTAAAAAGCAATTGATTGCCAGCAGACGTATATGCTTTATTGTTCGTAATCAGCGTCAAGGTGGTTGAGCTATCAGCCGTAACCGCCCAGGTTTGGAAACTGGTGGCTGTAGATTTCCCATTATCATAGGTAATCGTGTCAAACCATTTACCTGATGATCCGGCAGTAACTGAAGTTGGTAGGGGAATTTGGTTTTGGTAAACAGTACCAGGCGGATTGCTACCGTTACTGATAGGAACTATAGTGCTGGGATCATAATAATTTGTAGCCTTTACTGTATTAATATTATTGCTACTATAAAAATTCGTGCAAAATGCATTAGAGTTCGCAACCAAATTATCGAGCTCATATTCGTTCTGAATTAGCGCTGATTTGCCATCAAGAGTTTTTCCTGAGGATGTAGCACCTAAAGTCCATACTCTGTTGCCTTGGCAGTACCCACTAATCGTACCTGATATCGAACTACCTCCTACAGTTTTTTTCTCAAAGGCTGCATATAAATTTAATGTCGGAGAGCTAGTAGTGGTAGATGAAGAGGGCGATGTAGAGCTGTCACCACCACCGCTACAGGCTGACAATAGGACTACTGTAACAAGAGATAAACCTAGTTTAAGCTTAGATTTATTCAGTATTTGTGCAACAGTACTATTCGATATCATTTTTTTAATCCTATTTATTTGTATTCACACATTTACTCTTAGATGATCATTAATTTGATTTAATAAAAGCAATCAAAGATCTTAATTACAAGTAATTTCTTATTAGACGGAAACAATGTAACACTTAATAAAGGTAAAATATTTGATGGTCTGTCCACATTTAGATCGGAGATAGGTAGCTTGAGACCTATATATATAAAGGCTCTTAGGATTTTTCAAAGTCTTATTTTTTACTGTCTCTATTTTTTATCTTTTCAGATTAAATATCCTCAAAAAATAATGAATGGCTCAGATCATTCAACTCATTACTTCTATAGCCAGTTGAAAGTTATCCGTAACAAGCTTTAAAGCTAGCTAGGTTGTAAGTACTAAGCAGGATTGAGATTGGCATGCGCAATAATTTGCCAGCCAGTTGCAGTTTTAGTCCACACATCCAAACGATAGTGCAGTTTTGAGGACATTTTTTGACCTAGATAGTTCTCAGGCAAGGCAATCTGATAGCTCACAATTAAAGTATCTTGGGATTGAGTCACCTTAATATTGGAGAGCTCATACTTACCTAACTTCTCAGCCTTAATGATTGCCATATTCAATGCTAAATCTTGAGCGCCTTTGCTATTGATTGACTGAAAAGCAGGAGACATCAGTTTGGTTAAGCCTGCTATATCTTGATTTTTTTGCTGATCCCACCAAAGCCTCTCAAGACGCTCTCCTTCAGCCTGCGCATTAAAGGGTGTTTGAGCATGAAGTGAAAAGGATAAGCAAAGTAAGACTAAGAATGTGCTGAAGGCTTTCATGTAAATTCCGATTTAAGTTTGATTGAGTTATTTAAAATATCAATCCATCCGCATTAAAGCCCCGATTAACCGCATATGGGTTTATGGCTCCAGTTGGCGCTTCTAGTTAAATGATTTAATCGAACTAAAGGCCTGCTCTGGAGATATGCACAAAGCGTCAAAAAAATTAGTTATTGACAAGTTGAGAAGCAGGGGAAGCCGCATTTTGATAGATGAAGCCCTCTTTCATATATGGGTTGGTACCATAAGCTCCTGGCGCAGTACCCGGCGGATTATCAGGCCCAAGCGCTTGATTGTAATTAACCTTGCCCCTAAAACAACCAACGGAATGTGGATACTCTCTATTAAGAACATAGTGATATGTGACTTTCTTTAGGCCATCAGGCATGGTGATTTCTGATGTGGTCCCATGGCATATATCTAGGTCTGCATTAGTCAGCTCCTTACCGTCGACTCCACGTGGGCCAGTGATTGGAAAGCCATCTAATGCAAATCCATAAACAGGAGATTGCTTACCAGGAGTACCCTGATCCCAACATTTCCAAGAATAACTGTGGTGATGGTATTGCTGATTGTAGGGATGGCCGTAACACTGATCTGTGGGTAAGGCTTGAAGAGGGTTGTAATAGTTACCACTTGAATCATTCGCTTTCTCGACATGCCATACAGCGCCAGTCAGCGTAATACCCACAATTAAAGAAGTAATTGTATAGGCCCCACTTATTACTGGATTCAGAGGGATGCGGGCCTCCAACGGGTATGGAGAAATTCCAATTGCAGCAGCATTTACATATTCTGGTTTGCCTGTAGCCACGCTGGTACCAGCAGGGTTAGTGCCGCCAGGTAATGCCGTGTAGTAGGAATAGGAGGGATCATTCGACTGGACTGGGTAGGTTCCCATCGGCGTAGTAGGCAAGCCATTTCCAATAAAAAGTCGGGTGCCTTGACCGGGAAACCCAACAACATCTTGCGTTGGAATAGTTACCATCTGAAAAATACTACCTTGCGAATCATATACAGTTGCAGCATTTGATCCTTGAACAAAAGGAATTTTTGAAATAGTAATAATGTTCGTGCTTGCATTTGTGTATACATTAGTAGTCTGACTAAGAGTGGGTGGCATCTTGGCTACACCAGCAAAAACATAATCAATACATTGAGAATTTCTGGCGCAAACAACATTGCTGTCCCCATTCGCACTAGTTACTAAAGTAGTGATTCCTGTTGATTCAGATGAAGATGAGCTACTAGATCCACCACCCCCACCACAAGCAAAAATACCTGCTGCCGAAGCAGATAATAGACCCAGTAGTGCTACACGTTTTTTGCTTATTCTCTCACTCATTGCAGTTCTCTATTGATTGGAATGCCCTTTTATAACCCTAAAGCGGGGTGAAGATATATAGGAAAGCGTTCACTTTTGTTGATTGAGCTCATGCTTGAGAGCCAATATTCATAAGGTTTGGTAGACTTACCTATATTCCCACTTTTTCTGTCTACTTTTTCTTATGCCTAAAAACCTCGATATTGACTTTTCAGACGCCAAGCAAGATCGATCTAAGAGGACTTTGGAAGATCTCCTCCAGGCTGCATATGAAATTGTTGAGGATGCTGACCCTGCTGCATTTACTAGCCGCTCCCTAGCTGGCAAAGCTGGTTATTCGCTCGGCACCTTAAGTAAAAGATTAGGTTCGGTTGAAAATGTCTTTTTCTGGGCAATTCAACAAGGGCGAAAAATGAAGTTTCTGGAGTTGGCAAATAGCTTTTCTCAATTTGATCCGAAATTACCAGTGCAAGATTTTGTAAAAACTATGGTGGATCAAGGTTTTGCTGGCATTGGACGCGTTAGTCCAAAAGTCATGCGCTATTACGATGACCGATACACCAGGAAGAATGGTCTACCTGCTGACTTCTTTAACTATATTGATGTGATGGTAGATCCCTATCTAGAAGTTTGTCAAAGAGATCAGACCAACACTTTTAGAAAAATAGATCGAGATGAAGCATTGCTCATTTTCAGAGCAGCATTAACTTTTCTAGAAAGGCCATTTGCTCAAGGCGACCCCATAGCAGGAACCGAAAAACATCGTCAATTAGCAATCGATGCCATGACAAGGTTAATTTCGAAGTGATTTGCTTCATTACTTGTCAAATACCCAAAAGAATAGCCATCGCATAGGATGGCTTTATTCAGCATGAAGCGAGTTGGTTAAAGCGTAAAAAACTGCCCTACTTGCAGATTCAATTCTTTAGCCAGTTCTGCACCACTCACCTTCCCTGCGGCGCCCTTAGCCTTGAGGACTTCAATCTGTCCGCCATGACAGGCAATAAAGAATGAATCGAGCGTGATTTGAGTGACCTCTCCAGGTTTACCTTTGACTGCACCAAAGGTAGCAGTCACGTGTTTGTGACAGTCATATATCTGCACTTTTTGCTCACCACACTTTGTCCACGCACCAGGTGCTGGGTTACAAGCACGAATCAAGTTGTAGATTTGACTAATATGTGTTGCCCAATGAATCTGCGCAGCATCAACACCGAACCAACCTTCATAGTTTGCTTGTGATTCATCTTGCACAATTTCTTGATGCTTGCCAGCTACTACTAGATCAGCTGCCTCTAGCAATGCTTTTACACCAACTGGAAATAAATGATCAAAATAGATTTTGCCAAGCGTGTCATTAGGGCCAATGGCAACCTCTTTTTGCAAAATCACTTCACCCTCATCTAAGCCATCGGATGGGCGGAAGATTGTTAAGCCTGTTTTTTCTTCGCCCAATGCAATCGCCCAATTAATCGCACTTGGGCCGCGGTACTTAGGAAGTAATGATGGGTGATATTGAATCGTGCCATGCTTCGGTATCTTGCAGAGCTCTTGTGGTACAAACTGCAATACATAAGCCATCACGCAAATATCAGCATTGCTGTCAATCATGGCTTGGGCTGCTTCAGGCCCTTTTAAAGATGCAAACTGCAAAGGACTAAGACCCCTTGCTAGCGCAGCTTCTTTTAGAACTTCAGGTTTGCTTGATTTAGGATTATCGGGTGGGCAGAAAACAGCAACGACTTCGTCACCACGATCTAAAAAAGCATCTAAAGCCGCTTTACCAAAATCCGCACTACCAATCAATGCTATCCGCATCCTAGATCACCTTATCATGACGAAGAGAGATCAATTCATCAGTGGTGTAACCAAGTTCATGAAGAATGTCGTCGGTATGCTCGCCAAGCAGGGGTGAGCGAGTCACATCCGTTGGGCTATCAGACATCTTGATTGGGTTACCAACAGTAAGGTACTTTCCGCGAATGGGATGGTCTACTTCCACTACTGTGCCAGTAGCGCGCAATGATGGCTCTTCAGCAATTTCTTTCATAGAAAGAATTGGGCCACATGGAACGTCGTACTTATTCAAGATATCCATCACTTCAAACTTGCTCTTGGTCATCGTCCATTTTTCGATCTCACCAAAAATCTCCATCAAATGAGGTAAGCGTGCCATTGGCGATGCAAAACGAACATCCGTAATCCAATCTTCCCGGCCAATCACTTTACAGATTGCTTCCCATACAGGAGCCTGAACTACAACGTAAATATAGGAGTTTGGATCGGTTTCCCAGCCTTTGCATTTGACAATCCAGCCTGGCTGACCACCGCCAGAAGCATTACCAGCACGCGGAACAGCTTCACCAAACTCACCATTTGGGAACTGTGGATACTCTTGCATCAAGCCAACACGCTCTAAGCGCTGCTGGTCGCGTAATTTCACACGACATAAGTTCAATACCGCATCTTGCATGGCTGCTAATACCTTTTGGCCGCGTCCAGAGTGGGTGCGTTGATAAAGCGCTGTGACGATACCGAGAGCTAAATGCAAGCCTGTACCACTATCACCAATTTGGGCACCAGTTACCATGGGAGGGCCATCATCAAAACCCGTGGTCGATGCAGATCCACCAGCGCATTGCGCTACGTTCTCATACACTTTGCAGTCTTCATAAGGACCAGGACCAAAGCCTTTGACAGAAGCCAGAATCATCATGGGATTAAGCTCTTGAATGCGCTCCCAAGAAAATCCCATGCGATCAAGAGCTCCAGGTGCAAAGTTTTCAACTAGAACATCACATTCTTTAATCAGGCGCTCTAGAATTTCTTTGCCCTTTTGGGTTTTTGTATTTACGGTGATCGAACGCTTGTTGTGATTGAGCATTGTGAAATACAAGCTATCTGCGTCCGGAATGTCGCGCAGTTGACCACGTGTAGCATCACCTTCGCCAGATTTTTCCACCTTAATCACATCTGCGCCAAACCAAGCGAGCAACTGAGTGCAAGTTGGTCCAGATTGAACGTGCGTAAAGTCGAGGATTTTTACCCCTTCTAGTGCTTTTGCCATGACTGAATTCCTAATAAATATGAAAATTTTGAATTGTGACAATTTTACCAGCGGGAAATAATGGCAAATAGGTCGTGCCCAATTTTTGGGCAAAGATCCCTGAATAGCCCTTATTGGCAATTCCCTAAGGCTATATTGGGGTAAAGCTGAAATTTACAAGCTCAGAAAAAAGCCTTTTAGAGCCCCTTCTTTTGCTTTTTCTAGTTCTTTTAAATGGCAGCGAGAGCAAGAAAAAAGGCGCCCACAAGGGGCGCCTTCAAGATATTGCTAGTGATTGATCCTTATTAAACTGCTTTAGCTGCGTGCAATTTTGCAATCTCTTCTGTGCCATAGCCAAGGTCAGCTAACACTTCATCAGTGTGCTCGCCCAATACTGGAGATGGCTTTACTTCGACCTCTAAATCAGAGAATTTAATTGGGCTGCCGATTGTCAAATACTTACCACGTACTTTGTGATCCACTTCAACAATAGAACCGCTCTTACGTAGATCAGGAGAGTTAGCCAATTCTTTCATGGAAAGAACTGGAGCACATGGAATATCAAACTTGCGTAGGATATCTACAGCTTCGTACTTAGTTTTGTCTTTAAGCCAATCTTCAATGACTGCGAAGATATCAAAAATCTTGTCTTGACGAGCTTCAGCAGTCATATATGCCGGATCAGTTGCCCACTCTGGTTTGCCCAAAGCCTTAGTGATTGGCTCCCATGCGTGACCTTGAATAGTGAAATAGATATACGCATTAGGATCAGTTTCCCAGCCCTTACACTTCAATACCCAACCTGGCTGACCGCCACCGCCAGCGTTACCGCCGCGGGGTACTACATCAGTGAATGAGCCATGCGGATACTGTGGATACTCTTCCAAGTAACCAATTTTGTCTAAACGCTGTTGGTCGCGCAACTTCACACGGCACAAGTTCAAAACAGCATCTTGCATTGAGCAAGAAACCTTTTGACCTTTACCAGTTTTTTGACGCTGCATCAAGGCTGTCAAAATACCAATTGCTAAATGCATACCAGTATTAGAATCGCCCAAGGCTGCAGCAGAAACAGTAGGAGGACCATCCCAGAAACCAGTTGTTGAAGCAGCACCACCAGCACACTGAGCAACGTTCTCATACACTTTTAAGTCTTCATATGAGTGGCCATCACTAAAACCTTTTACTGAGGCCAAAATCATTTTTGGATTGAGTTCTTGAATGCGCTTCCAAGAAAATCCCATACGATCTAAAGCACCAGGACCAAAGTTCTCAACCATTACATCGGAAACTTTGATCATTTTTTCTAAAACTTCCTTACCCTCTGGAGTTTTAGTATCCAAAGTCAAGGAACGCTTATTACCGTTAAGCATAGTGAAGTACAAAGCATCTGCACCTGGAATATCACGTAATTGACTACGAGTAACGTCGCCAGAACCTGGACGCTCAACCTTAATCACGTCAGCGCCATAAAATCCCAACAATTGAGTGCATGCAGGACCCGCTTGTACGTGGGTGAAGTCAATAATGCGAATACCTTCTAATGGTTTAGTCATGTTTGTTTCTCCTTAAGTGTTTCTTGTTTGCTACCGAATTTAGTCTAAAAAAATATTTACTTTTGCTTTTGATTTCTAACCACTGCTTATTTCTTTCCAGCCGCAGTAGATGGGTTCAAGTTCGTCAAACGTCCACTTTCAGTACCTGCAGCTTCATCAATAACAGCATTGATAAGGGCTGGTTTACGGGCAGCAATCGCTTCTGTTAACGCTGCTTCTAATTCCGCTGGAGTAGTCACGTAATAACCTACCCCTCCAAATGCTTCGATCATCTTATCGTAACGGGCATTTTTAACAAATACTGTCGGCGCAACATCACCGCCACCAGTTGGATTTACGTCAGTGCCACGGTACACACCATTGTTATTGAAAACAACTGTAGTAATTGGCAAGTTGTAACGGCAAATAGTTTCTAACTCCATGCCGCTAAAGCCAAATGCGCTATCGCCCTCAACTGCAACGGTTGGCAAGTCGCTAATAACTGAAGCACCAATCGCATAACCCATGCCAATACCCATGATGCCCCAAGTACCGGAGTCAAAACGCTTACGAGGTTTATACATATTCACAATCGCACGGCAGAAGTCCAAAGTGTTTGCGCCCTCATTTACTAAGTTCACATCGGGGTTCTTCTTAATCACATCACGAATCGCACGTAATGCCCCATGGAAGTTCATTGGACTTACTTCTTTGGCAAGTGTTTCTGCCATCTTCGCCATGTTCTTGTCTTTTTTCTCATTGATCGCTGAAATCCATTCGGCGCTTGGCTTAGGAACAGAAGCAATTCCTTTTAACAGTTCACCAACGCATGAACCAATGTCACCAATCAATGGTGCTGCGATTTGTACGTTGCTATCAACTTCATTTGCCTGAATATCGATCTGAATAAATTTCTTAGGCTCCTTGCCCCAGGTCTTACCCTTTCCATGAGCCAATAACCAGTTCAAGCGGGCGCCAATTAATAGAACTGTGTCAGCCTCTGCCAAAACAAATGAGCGGGCGGGAGATGCAGTTTGCGGATGATCATCTGGTAATAAACCTTTTGCCATCGACATTGGCAAGTAAGGAATACCAGACTTCTCGATCAAATCACGAATCTCTTTATCTGCTTGTGCATAAGCAGCGCCTTTACCCAAAAGAATCAATGGGCGTTTAGCACCTTTCAGAACATCTAATGCACGGGCTACTGCATCAGCTGCTGGAATCTGACGTGGCACAGGGTCGATGACTTTGAAGATCGTCTTCTTAGCTTCTTCCGCTGGCATAGTTTGAGCTAGTAATTGAGCTGGCAAGTCTAAGTACACACCGCCTGGTCGCCCAGAAACCGCTGCACGAATCGCGCGGGCAAAACCAATTCCAATATCTTCAATGTGATTAATACGATATGCAGCTTTACAGTATGGCTTGGCAGCATTGAGCTGGTCCATCTCTTCGTAGTCACCCTGCTGCAAGTCAACGATCTCACGCTCACTTGATCCAGAAATCAAAATCATTGGGAAGCAGTTCACAGTGGCATTCGCCAAAGCTGTGAGGCCGTTCAAGAAACCCGGTGCAGAAACCGTCATGCAAATACCAGGCTGTTGTGTCATGTAACCAGCAATTGCAGCCGCATTACCAGCGTGTTGCTCATGGCGAAAACCAATAAAGCGAATACCTTCTGCCTGTGCTAAACGACACAAATCAGTAATAGGAATGCCAACCAGACCAAAGATGGTGTTGAGGTCATTTGCTTTTAAAGCATCAATGACGAGATGAAAGCCATCGGTTAATTGTGTATTTTGGGTATCTGTTGTCATAGAATTTCTATTAATTGCAGGCCACCAATAGGTGATAAGTCTATGCAATTTAGCTTTCGCTAGCTTCTCCAATAAAGTTGTTAATCGCACTGCGGGTATTTGTCCCCGCTTAGGCAGAAATGAATATTAGGCTCGGGGTGGAAGTTCATCATTGACTTCGGTCAATTTCCCCTGAAATCAAGCCTCTATAAGGCGTACAAACTCATAATCCTAGATAAAAAGCTCTTTATGCTTAGTTTTTAGGCGGCTTAAGGTCTCTGGGGAAAGGTTGAGGTAAGAAGCGAGCTCCTTTTTGGGGAGTAGCTCAAATAAGTCTTCATATTTACGCAAGAAGCGCTCTACTCGGCCTGGGGCGTCGAGCATATGCAAGGTAATAGTATGGGCCATGATCTCACTCATGAGTCGCATGACTTCAAACTCAAAGCTTTCTTTTAGAGGCTTATGAAGCTCTAGAAATTCCACCCATTTTTTGAGAGGCATCCGCGCCACACGCGCTTTTGTAACACTTGCGATGGTATAGGGGGCCGCAGTCTTTAAACGCCAGGCAGCATAGCTAGTCTCAATATCTTTTTCAATTGCAAAACGCAGAATCATTTCTTTAGCGTCAGCACTCGACACAATGCGCTTCAGAATGCCATCTAAAACAAAGTATTGTTCCATCTGGTGATCGCCCTGGCGCAGAACAATTTCTGATTTTTTAAGGTCTGAGATTTCTAGATGGCGCTCTAAATCCGCCATCGCATCATGGTCTAGGCTTTTTAAGACTGAGTTTTGACTCAACTGAAGGCGAATCAGGTTTTTTTCGGGGTGCTTATCTAATGCAGTCATGAATCTTTAGTCCTAGACCTCGTATTGTAGGCTTTTTTACCCTAAAAAATAGATAAAAACCCTAATCTAGTATGTGACTAGATTAGAATGAAGATGTCGTGGTGCTTTATTGCAGTGCAATAAAGTTAAACGGGAAACACTAAACGTGTGCTGCCCCCGCAACGGTAAGTAAATGCG
>Ga0114959_10000372_pt1 | contig 41935 bp, 40 predicted proteins | sample C_130625_EF_Meta_FD_87317 | JGI IMG/M metagenome (GOLD analysis project Ga0114959, IMG submission 87317) | Freshwater microbial communities from Lake Croche, Canada to study carbon cycling - C_130625_EF_MetaG | ecosystem: Environmental > Aquatic > Freshwater > Lake | place: Lake Croche, Canada... | reverse complement strand
TGTTTGAACATCTGTATTATAAGTATTGGGTGCCAAATAATTGCGGTTACCTTGAAAACCATCTACACCTGGCCAACCTCCGACAGCAGGAGTCCATGGTTTACCAACAAGTCCATCAGGATAAGGAATACCAGGATTGCCTCCTTTTTGTAATAAATTCTTGCAAGAACTGCATTTGCAGCCTAAACGATGCTTTGTTCCACCAACCATAAAACCCATTGCACATAAAGGACCGCAACCACCAACTTTTCTACCACCGCTCATTAAAGGCAACCCACAACCACAATTACCACCGCGTTGAGCACCTGCTTGATTAGTAACAGCAGTTGGAATACCAACAGGAGGACCAGTATTTGGAATTGTTTTATTTGCTGCATTAATATTATCAGGCATAACAGTAGCCGGTGCTAATTTACACATACCTCCTTTACCAGTATAAGCTAAAAAAGGGTTGGGAGTAGAATGGGTAGGATGTCCAGTATATGCTAAATTAACATCGGCATTTCCACCTAAATAATTTTTTCGCGATTTTTTATTGCAACCTTTCATTTTATACACTTTTTGATTTTTTCTAGAAGCCTTTTTATACATTTTTGCCATTTATAATATAAGATAAGAAATTATTCGATATCAACGTGAGTTAAGAAATGTCTACGGCAACACATTTTATTCATATTTAATTCATCTAAAACTTCACCTTCTGGCGTCTTCTCTGCAAATTCTTTTGTTAAATAAATTACCTTGTCTATATCAATAGATTCTCCATTACTTTTTCTTGCTAATTTTTTCTTACGGACTTGTTCTTGGTAAAATCGATATTTATTGGCAATCACATTACCACATGTAAAGCATTTTATTGGGATTATCATCTCTTATATATAATTTAGTATATTATTCTTATATCTTTTTATAATTTAATTCAATTTTTTATTCAATTTTTATATATATAATATATAATCAAAATGTCTTATAATATTAATTATACAAGTTTACCTGCATTTTCATCAAATTCTATTGGGTATTTATTAGCAAATCAAGATTATACAACAAATTTCACTGGTAATCTTAATCCTGTTTTTCGTGTGACTGCAACTCCAGGAATTTACTTATTTACAAGTTTAGTAGCTTCTTATAGCATACCTGGTATATTAAATAGTATCTTAAGAAATGCTTCTAGTAATATAATAATTTGTGCTAATAAAACAGAAGAAGCTATACGAGTTTCAACTTTATCACATGTATTTTCTATTACCGAAACATCAACACTTGCATTTACAATAGAGTCAGGTATTCCTGGTTACCCTAATCAGTTAAGTTATAGTCTTGTAAGAATAGCTTAATTAAATTAATTAAAAAATAATTAAATATAATTTTATTCAAAGGTGTAAATATGTTACAAACAATAAATATTTATAAAAAAGATAATTTAAAAACTCGTCTTGACTGGGATGAATATTTTATGTCTATTGCATTACTAGCATCTTGTAGGTCACCATGCGAGAGACTAAATGTAGGCTCTGTTATTGTTAAAAGCAATCGTTTAATATCAATGGGATATAACGGATATATTCCTGGTGCACCACATATATCTCGAGTTTATGAGAATCACGAACAATCTATTATTCATAGTGAAATTAATGCTCTCACTGATTGCGCAAAGAGGGGTGTTTCATTAGAAGGCTCCAAAATCTATATAACTCATTATCCATGTATTAATTGTTTCCGTTCTATAGCAGCATGCGGTATAAAAGAAGTTATTTATTTAGAAGATTATAATAATAATCCAATTGTAGACGAACTTGCTAATGATTCATCAATTATAATTAAAAAATTAATTACTCTTCAGTAGGACATTTCCCTCCATAACATTTATCTTGAAAGTAATAATAATCTAACTTTTTTGTCTTTCCTTTTGAATCTGAATTAAATGTTGGACCATTTACTCCACCCGCTACGCATTTTTTATCACTAGTCCAAACACAACAAGACGTTGAATTACAATTATTTCTTGTTAATTTACTACATGATTCGTCTAAAGCTCCACTAGAACCACGATGAGCTTCACAAAAAGCATCAGCTTTCCCAAACCCTTCCAGTGTCACTGTTTGTAAAAGCCGTTTAGGTGCTTCTTTTGTATTTAGGTTTAATCCAATACTATTTATAAATACAATTAGAGAGAAAATCAAAAATACAATAATAAATATCTTTAGAATAAATTTAATTTCCATTTAATATATTACAAGCAAATATTTTATAGTCATATTTATATAGATGGCAAAATCGCGTAGAAATAGAAAGTCTATTTTTAAAACTATTACTCATACTACAGAGCAGGCTCTTCCAGTTGTGAATAAAGGATTAAAAACTGTAGGAAATGTCGCCAAAGGTGTTGTTGTAACATCTGCACCTATTGTAGAAAATGGTGTCTCAAAAGTTTATGGAACTATGGCAACTGGTTTTGATTTAGGTGTAAAAGGTGTTAAAACTGTTGCTAAAGGTGTTAGTAAAATTACAAAAAAAAGACGCACTAAAAGCAGACGTCACAGAAGACATCGTTCTCAACGCAAACATTAAATAAACATAAAATAAATTAAGTAATTTATAATTTATTTTATTTGTATCGTCGTGTTCTAGATTTATTAGTTTTTTTTCTATAAGTTTTATTTTTACGAGTTCTTCTAGTTTTTCTAGTTCTTCGTTTACCTCCTTTAGAAGAAATTGGGTCGTATGTAGTAATAATAGGTTGATTAAAATTCATCATCATTATTATATATATTATATAAATTTTATAAATTTTTTATTTGAGTTCCTTTAGTTGTTTTTACACGTTTGCTTCCTTTTTTGACTTCTTTATGTTCTTTATTATGACAGGATTCACAAATTGTCAATAAATTTGCTAAATTATTTTTATGAAATATTCCGTCTTCATTTGATATGAATCCATTTTCATCTGCTGAAGCCTGATGCTGTAAATGATGCACCTCGGTTCCCATATTTTTACCACATTTTTCACATAAACCAACAATTTTTTTAGAGTTATATCTAGATGTCTTGAGAGAAAGAATACTACGTGTTTCTGCATGATATTTCATCCTAATATCATAAGCGGCATCTATAAATTCCTGAGGTAAACTTAAAGATTTGCAAACCTCTAGACCATACATACTATTTCCTGGTCCTTCTTTTAAAAGTCTATCATAAACTAATTCTCCTTTTTCTTTATCATAAACAACTGACATATGCTTTATCTTTAATTTTTCAAGATTTTGGATTTCTTCATAATCAACTATCTCGTGTAAGTGTGTTGCAAAGATAAAACTGCTTTTACTTTTATGTAACTGTTGGATACCTGCAACAAAAATGCTAATTGCACTTTGAATTTCTGTGCCTGAACATAATTCATCTCCTAATATAAGACTATTTTGGTCACTTAGTCGAAGTATAGTTCTTAACTCTGACATTTCAACAGCAAAGGTAGAGAGACCTTTAAATATATTATCATTTCCAATAATACGCGTAAAAATATATTTATATGGCATAAATTGAAATTCAGAAGCAGGAACATAAAGACCTGCTTGTGCCATAATAATTGAAATTCCTAATGCACGAATAATGGTTGTTTTGCCTACTGCATTTGTTCCATAAAGTAATATACCATCTGTATCATCAATACCTAAACTAATATCATTAGTAACATATAACTCATTAGATTGAAAGTTTTCTATTAAACAATGCCTTAACTTTTTGGCAGTTACAAAAGATTTTTCGCAGTGAATAATAGTAGGTTTACAATAATTATATTTTTTGACGAGAGAACATTTTGTATACAATACATCAATTATTGTAATAAAATCAATAATAAATTTTAATCTTTCTTGAAATACTTCAAAATTTGTAATAAATTTATTATAAACTAGTGTAATGGTCTCCTTTAAAGAAACTTTTATACTAGAAATATTTTTGCATAGATTATTTATTTGTTCATCTACTACAAAATTATTTGACGAACTTTGTTTTTCAAATGAAAATTGTTTTTTGGATATTTTAAATTCAAATGATTTAGTTAAATTTGTTTCATAATTCAAAGAAATCATGGTATTGTCATTCGGTAATGCTTCTAAAAGTAATTTACAACGTCTACTTGTTGCTATTATACTAAAACTATTTTTTTCTGTTTCATGAATTTTAATATAATCTTTTGTATTACCACCCTTTTTTTCTTTATTTTTGATTAATAAACCTAAATAATTACAAATAGAATTTAATTTTGCTTCTGACTCTTTTAAAGAATCCATTTTTTTATCCAAATCTTTATCAATATCTGAATTAATAAAATTTAATTCAAAGTTTTGCAACTGGTCCAAATCTTTTGCTAATTCTAAAATTATATTTTTATTTATAAAACAAGATATTTCATTACAAAAATCTATTGTATTTAAAATATTAGGTTCAAATTTCTGAATATATTCTTGAATACTTTCATCTTTTTCAATAAATTCATATATCTTTTTAATTGTAAGAATATTATTATATAAATTATAAAATGCTTTTGGTGAAATTTTCTTTAGAAAGATTTGTCTTTCCCACTTAGAAATATCTTTAATAGTAGAAAGATTGGTCTTTAAAAATTGATTGTAAATCTCATAGTTAGAGAGAAATTTATCTTGAATATTATATTCTCTTTGTAAGTATTCTTCGTCACATACAGGATTTAAAATATTATATAAAAATTTCCTTTTTCCCATAGGAGTTAAACAATCATTTAACATCTGTGAAATACATGAATATTTACTTGGTTTAACGGTTCCATCATTTATAATATTCAATTGTTTGAGAGAATGATTTGCAAGAGATAATTTTGTAGAGCAATTTTCAAATAGAGGTTCAGAAATTTTATTTACAAGATGAGGATTATGTTGATAAACAAAATCCAATAAATAACAAAATGCTTGTGTGGCAATATTATTTTCATAAAAATTCTGAATAAAGACATCAAAATTGTCTATTTTATAAAATTTAGAGAGAAGCTCTTTTTGGTAAATTTGTTTTTCACAGTTTTTAACTCTTGTCATTTTAATTGAAGTTTCATTTGTAATATGTATTTTATGAATTAGGCTACTATTTATTCCTGCGTAACTAATTATACAATCAATTTCATTTTCATCTGAAAAATTCGATATTAAAATGGTCTCACTTGGATTATAAATTGAAATAAATCGTTCTAGTTCATCATAAGTAGTAGGATTATTTAAATAAACTTCTTTAAATTGAAAAATATTTGTTTTTCCTGTAAAAATATCAATATTGGCACATCCAACAATTACATACTTTCCTTTCATAAGAATTTTATTCTCAATTACATCTATCCAAATACAAGTTGTTGAATTTGTTAAATTTGGTGAATCATTATGAAAATAAGTTCCAGGTGAAAATATTCCAGCTAAGCTTCGCGTAGTATTTTTTGCGGCTTCATCTTGTCCATAAACTACGGCAGTAAATCCAGCTTCTTGTATTTTTTTTACATATTTTTCAATTTGCATATCTTTGAATCCAGCCATCATTATATTGTCCTCTCCAACACAAGTATTTTTATCAACAATGTTTAATTCGCAAATTTGAGAGAAGTCAACAATTTTACTTCCAGTTAAAAGTTGTGTATCTCGATTAAAAATACCATAAACTTCAAAAAAGGAACCAACTTGCATTAACAAAATGGTGTTTTTACCATATTCTTCTTGATAACGTTTAGTGAGTTCAAAATACTCTTTTACTAGAGCCATATTATTTATAATATATTTAACATTCTCTTTAAATATATTATGGTTAACTTTAATCTAATAATATAAATTTTTGTTCATTATTTTCATTCATTATAAAACGTTTGCAACTTCGGTAATAATTTTTTGAAATAAACTTTAAATCATAATACAGAATTTTTAATATTGATAGAATAAATGATATATAAAATGGTAAAACAAGATTTCTAGAATGTTCTCTCATAATTGCATCTTTAATTTTTTCATTGTAGAGAGAAATTTCTACATCTATATCTGATTCTTCGTCCTTATATTTAGCTTTATAACCATGAAAAATCTTATTATTTAATTTGTATATAGATTTTTTAAAATCTTTTTTACTAAGATTTAAAAAGTTACATAAAACATAAATAGAGCTCCATTCATTTTCAGTAAAAATAGCTATATCAACATCACTTCTGCCTGGATAATAATCATTTCTTTGAATACTTCCATAAAAATAAATAGGTTTATCAATATAGTTTCTTAATTTTTCAAAAAAAAATCTTTGGTTTGTTGTTAATTTATTTCTTGTTGTTTCCATATTGAATTAAGATAATATTATTATTTTTACAAACTTTATAAAAGCATTATAATTCTTTCTCATTTTTTGAAAAATTATGTAATAGTATTTCACTATTACTATTTGTTATTTCTCCTGCTAACATTGCAGATTCAAATAATTTTCTTATAATATCATTGGGAGCATTACTTCCAACTTTAATAAGATTATGGTCTCTCAAATATGTTTTAATATCATTGATTGGTTTTCTTTTAAGTTCTTTTTGAGCAGATAATATTTTTTTTCTTGTGCCTCTATCTTTTACTAATACGCCAACTTTATTTTGCATTTTTGATTTACCAAGAGTGTATTTTCTTTTAATAGTTCTTTTTGTAATTTTTTTTATAGCTATTATTTTTTCATTATCATTTATTGGATTAAGAATTAAAGTAGATTCATTTAATTTAATTGGTTCAGTATTAATTATTAAATTAGAATTAAATGCTGAATTAGATAATGAATTAGATAATGAATTAGATTCTGTATTTGATATTGGATTAGATTCTGATATTGATATAGGTTTTTGAATAAAATTATGTGTCATCATTACATCTTCATTTTTTTGTAAACTTTCTTCTGATTGTTTATTTTTTAATTTTTCACGTAAATTATGTAATCTATTCTCTCTTTCAGAATTTACTCTATTTATATTAAAATTATCAATCGTTAATGCTGCATTTGGATTAGTTACTATATTATTTCTTTGTGTTCTAGACCAATCTCTATAAGTAGGTTTAGTTCCACCTTTCAGTATTCCGTATGGAACATTGTCGAATGGTTTGAGAGACATAGGGTGATTATTATTCACAATAAATGGTTCAGTATTTATTTGTAATTCTTCAGGTAATTCAAGATTTACAAAAGTATTATTATTATTATTATTATTATTTTCACTAACCTGATAATTTTTTAATGTTTTTCTCTCTAATTCATCTCTACGCCTTTGTTTTTGTCTTTCATAATATAATTTTTCATCATTAATTTTTTTCTGTTTAGATAATGTTTGTAAATAATTAATTGACTCGCTAAATTCATCTGAAAAATTATTTTCTTCTTTATTAGTTATAGGTAAACTAATTGAGTTAGATAATTTTTTTTTATTATTTTCTAAATTTTCTGTTTCGCGCTGTTTATGTTCTTTTATTCTTTTTAATAATTTATTTTTTAAAACATTCGGAGATATAAGAGGAACATTAGTTGGTAATTGTTTTTTCTCTCTATTTTTTTTAGTTTTAGACCCTCCCAAAGAAAATAAAGTTGGATTAATTGAAATAGTTTTATTTGACATTTATTATACTAGTTAAATAAAAATTAATGAAATATAACTATTGATGATATAAAATAAAACTATTTGATTTGATATACTAATACTCTTAATTTGCGTTTAATTATATTTGGTCATGAATATAATGTGCTATATATATATTTTTCCATTTCTTTTTTCTGTTTTAAGTCTTTTACATTATCATTTTTAAGATAAATTTCAAATCCTTTATCTAAATCTTTTAAGTTAAGCTTTTTCTTTTCAGACTCTGGTTTACAAAACACTCTTCTACTATGTGCAATTTTGGTTTTTGCTAGAATTGTTTCAATATCTCTTCCGTAAAATTTTAAATAGTCTTTGTTTTTAGTAAACCATTCTACAGTTAATTGCGAGTCATTATTAATTTCCCATCCAATTTCTTTTACTTTCTTTAAAAATATATTATATAAATCTTCTGGACTATAATCATCTGTTTTAAATCTCCAATTAAATCTAGAATCAAGACCCTGATTGTAATTAAAAAAACATTCTTTTAATTCTTTTTCATATCCAGCAATAATAACCATTAAATTTTCTTTGTTATCGCTTAAAGCCTCACATAAGGTATCAATGCATTCTTTTGCAAAACTATCTCTCTTTTCATCATTTCCCAAAGCATATGCTTCATCTATAAAAAGAACACCACCTAAAGCTTCTTTTATAACATCTCTTGTTTTTAATGCTGTTTGTCCCAAATAACCAGCTATTAAGTCACTTCTAGTCACTTTTTTAAATGTTCCCTTAGAAAGTATACCTATTTTACTATAAATTTTACCCATAATTTTTGCAATTTCGGTCTTACCAGTTCCAGGAGGACCATATATTACGGTATGCATAAAGTCACCACTATTAGTATTACTATTACTATTACTTTTATGTAGTTCTTGAACAAAATATAAAATTTGGTCTACTATATTATTTTTTAAATCTTTCATTCCAATCATATTATTTAATTCCTCTAAAGGTTCCTTAATTGCATGTAGTGCTTTAATATTTATATTATACTGAATAGCAGGGTCATTCTGATATTTATTGATTAATTCCAAGATATCATTAATATCATTTATTTCAACATTAATATTAATAGTTTCTCTAATTTTTATTGGTGGTTTAGTTTCTTCCTTTTGTTTCTCTCTACAAATTGGTTTGGGAAGTGGTTTTATTGTATAAAAAATTTTATTTCTTATAGATATATCCTTATAATAATTAGGGTCTGTATTATTAGCAAAATAACTATCTGTCAATTGTTGACCAGTATAAGAAATGGAAGAATAATCTCCGTTTTTAAAATTATTATTTATATTTTCAATAATCTTATCTATTTCTGATTTTATATTGTCATGTTCTGATTTTATATTTTCTTGTTCTGATTTTATATTTTCTTGTTCTGATTTTATATTGTCTTGTTCTGATTTTTTTATAGAAGAAATTTTATTAGCTGATATGTTTTGGTCTAGAATACTTAAAAACTTATTATAAGTAACGATTCTTTTAGGGTCCATTTTGTTTCTTTTTCTTCTATGAAGCATTTTTTATTCTAATATAATATTAGTTTTATATTATTTAAAATTATTATTCAAATAAATACTGATATACAAGTTTTGTTACACTACTAATTAAATCTATTATTAAAACAATTTAAAAATAAATTGAAATATAAAATAACCAAAATAATGATGTCAAGTATGAAAACAACAGAAATTGAAAGTATGAGTTCTATATTTGATATCGAAAATGATAAATTTATTGAAATGCCATGGGATATTATTGGCTCTTATTTTAAAGGTCAACATTTAGAAAGATTTGTTAGACATCAGCTTGAATCCTATAATAATTTTGTAGGGTATCAAATAATTAAGACAATTGAAATGTTTAATCCTGTTCACATTGCTTCAGAGCAAGATTTTGACCCAGTTTCTAAAAAACATTCATTGGAGATTTTTATTACCTTTGAAAATTTTCACATTTACCGACCTCAAATTCATGAAAATAATGGTGCTATTAAATTAATGTTTCCACAAGAAGCACGTCTTAGAAATTTTACTTATGCTTCTGCCACTACAATTGATATTAATATAAAATATATTATTCGAACTGGTCCTAATTTAGAAAATATGCAAACTGTTTATAAAACAATTCCTAAGGTTCATATTGGTAAATTACCTATTATGTTAAAATCAAATATTTGTGTATTAAATCAATATAAACATTTTGAAAATACACAGACAGGAGAATGTAAGTTTGATGCAGGAGGATATTTTATTATTAATGGTTCCGAAAAAACAGTATTGGGTCAAGAACGTGCTGCAGAAAATCGTGTATATTGTTTTAATATTTCAAAAAATGATACAAAATATACTTGGAAAGCTGAAATTAAATCAGTTCCAGATTTCAAATGCATTTCTCCAAAACAAATAAATATGATGGTTTCATCTAAAAATAACGGATTTGGTCACACAATTTGTATGGATTTGCCTCGTGTTAAACAACCAATACCATTGTTTATTGTTTTCCGCGCTCTTGGTGTAATTTCAGATAAAGAAATCTGTGCTAAGATTATTTTAGATATTCAAAATGATAAAAATACTTTATTCTTAGAAGCATTGCAAGCTTCTATTATTGAAGCAAATAAATATATTACACAGGAAGAATGCATTAAATATATTACAAGTCATGTTATGTATACTCCTATTAATATGGATAAGGATACTGGGATTAGAAAAAAGCACGAATTTACATTGGAAATTTTACATAATGATTTATTTCCTCATTGCCATAATATGGAGCAAAAAATATATTTCTTGGGTTATATGGCACATAAATTACTTATGGCTTCTTTTGACTTAATCAAACAAGATGATAGAGATTCATATTTAAATAAACGCGTAGATTTAACAGGAACCCTCTTGAATAATCTTTATCGAAATTATTTCAATAAATTAGTCAAAGATATGGAGAAGCAAATTATCCGTGAAATTAATACTGGTTCATGGAAGTCAACTGATGATTATGAAAATATTATCAACATGACTAACATTTATAAAATTATTAAATCTACCACTATTGAAAATGGTTTAAAGAGAGCGCTTTCAACAGGTGATTTTGGTATAAAGCATACTAATTCAAACAAGGTTGGAGTAGCTCAAGTGCTGAATCGTCTCAATTATGTTTCTAGTTTAAGTCACGCACGAAGAGTTTCTACACCTACAGATAAAAGTGGTAAATTGATTCCTCCGAGAAAACTGCATAATACGTCATGGGGATACTTATGCGTTGCAGAAACTCCGGAAGGAGCAAGCGTTGGCATTGTAAAAAACTTGGCATATATGACTCATATTACTATCTATTCTAATTCGCTACCATTATATGAATATGTTCTCCCAAATATTATTGCTATTGATAGCACTTCATTAACACCTGAAGATTTGTTTGATAAAGTAAAAGTATTTATTAATGGAGCATGGATTGGTATTACAAATTCACCTGAAGAATTATATCTTGATTTAAAGGATAAAAAGTATAAAGGAATTATTAATATTTATACCTCAATTACATTCGATTATAAACTTCGAGAAATTCGTGTTTGTAATGATAGTGGAAGACTTACTCGACCCTTATTACGTGTTAAGAATAAAAATATTCTAATTAATAAAGATATTGTTTCTAAACTGAATTCCTCTGAATTAGTGTGGGATAATTTGCTTACTAGCTCTAAAATTGATGAAGCAGTTATTGAGTATATTGACCCTGAAGAACAAACATGGTCGTTAATTGCTACTACACCCAAAGATATTATTGTTAAATCTGATGCCGTGCTCAAGTATACACATTGTGAAATTCATCCTTCAACTATTTTTGGAGTATTAGCATCTTGCATACCCTTTCCGGAACACAATCAATCGCCGAGGAACACGTACCAATGTGCACAAGGCAAGCAAGCTATGGGAGTTTATGTTACAAATTACGAAAACCGCATGGATAAAACTGCTTATGTATTGAATTATCCAATGCGTCCTCTTGTTGATACTAGAATTATGAACATGATTCAGTTAAATAAAATTCCATCAGGAACGCAAGTAATTGTTGCCATTATGACACACACTGGATATAATCAGGAAGATTCATTGCTTATTAATAAAGGTTCAATTGACCGTGGCATGGCCTTAGTAACTGTTTATCATACTGAAAAAGATGAAGATAAACAAAAAATCAATGGTGACGAAGAAATTCGATGCAAACCAGACCCATCTAAAACAAAAGGGATGAAGATGGGAAATTATAATAAAGTAAATTCCAAAGGGGTCATTCCCGAAAATACATTGGTTGAAAATCGTGACGTTATTATTGCTAAAGTAACACCAATTAAAGAAAATAGAAACGACCATACAAAGATTATAAAATATGAAGACCAAAGTAAGATTTATAAAACAGTTGAGGAGACTTATATAGATAAGAATTATATTGATAGAAACGGGGGAGGTTATAATTTTGCGGGAGTTCGTCTTCGTGCTGTTAGAAAACCCGTTATTGGAGATAAATTTTCAAGTCGTCATGGTCAGAAAGGAACGGTTGGAAATATTATTCCTGAGTGTGATATGCCATTTACAACAAATGGTGTGCGACCAGATATAATTATAAATCCACATGCTATTCCATCTCGTATGACTATTGGGCAATTGAAAGAAACAGTCTTAGGAAAGGTTTTAATTGAACTAGGTCTATTTGGTGATGGAACTGCATTTGGAAAATTTGAAGTAAAAGATATTTGTGATGAGCTTCTCAGAGTGGGTTATGAAGCGCATGGAAATGAATTATTGTATAATGGACTTACTGGAGAACAACATGAATGTAGTGTATTTATGGGTCCTGTATTTTATCAACGCTTAAAGCATATGGTAAATGATAAGGCACATAGTCGTTCAATTGGTCCCATGGTGAATTTAACAAGACAACCAGCAGAAGGTCGTAGTAGAGATGGTGGGTTGCGATTTGGTGAGATGGAAAAAGATGCGATGGTTTCCCATGGAGCAGCTAGGTTTACTAGAGGTAGAATGTATGATGCATCAGATAAATATTCAGTATTTATTTGCAAGAAATGTGGCCTTATTGCTTCATATAATGATAAAATGCACATTCATCATTGTCGCACGTGTGATAATCGCACTGATTTTGCTTATGTAGAAATTCCATATGCATGTAAATTATTATTCCAAGAATTAAATACAATGAATATTGCACCAAGAATTATGACTGACCATTAAATTGTGCATCTTTAGACTTTTCAAGTGGGTAAAAAAATAATATTATAGTAAATTTTTTTTATAATATTATTTTATTATTTTATTATTTTATTATATATGAAATATTCTTTACGTAAAAAAAATAAATTTAGTAAAACCAATAAGTTTAATCATAAAAATAAAAAAACTAATCACAAAAAAGCTGCACAAAAACATCGTAATAAAACTATGAAACAAACGGGTGGATTTATTTCAAATTTGAGTAATGCATTAGATACTGCACACAGCACATATAACACTTTAAATGAGACTTATTTAAATGCAAAACAGAAGTATCAAGAATATTATAAAATGTATGAAGATTTACTCAAAAATTATCATGAAATACAAGAAAAATACAATGAGTTAAAGGAAAAATTAATTGAAATTCATAATAATAATCCTCTAATTGATACTAAGGTTGATGGTATTGATATTACTTCAGAAACAAATTCTGATATTAATGCAGAAATTCAAAAAGGTGGATTTATGAGTTTATTAAATAATGCTAGTCAACATGTTAGTAGCGCTTCTCAACAATTAAGCAGTGCAAGAAATAAATTAAATAGTTATGGTCAACAAACAATGAATACTGCTAATACTCATTTAAGTAGTGTTAAACAAAATTTAAATGCAGCTAATTCCCACTTAAATACCGCAAAAACTGTTTACTATCATCCTGAAGTGCAAAAAAATTTAAAAGATTTATCAACACATTCATTAAATACTGCAAAACAAGGAACCCTACTTGGTGTAAATGTTGCAACAGGAAATCCATTTTCTTCTGCTTATAGGGGATATACAACATATAGTGCTGCAAAAAAAGGCGTTTCTTCGGCACGAAATTTAGCTTCATCTGTCAATGATGTTTATAAATCAACTGTAAATAATCCACCTGCTCAATTATAAAAAAAAATTATGAGTAAATACTATATCTTTGCAATTATGCATAAATAAATTAATAAAACTACTAATGGATAATTAGAATATTTCATATAATTAACAATTGATTTTTCAGAATAATTTTCCTTTTTTATTTTATATAAATTTACTAATAATGGTGATAAAATAATAGGCACAAATATAGCAAATTTGAGATTATATAGATAAGAAATTACAAATAAATTACTAATTATATTGAAATATAAAATAATATTAGAAAATAACCATGAAAAATCATTATCGAGTAAAGTTGGTATAGTTGTAATTTTATTATTTTTATCTCCTTCTTTATCACGCATGTCCAATAATAACTCATTACACCATGAACCAAAAAATATAAGGCTCATAGCCACAGAGAGAAGACCAAAGTTTTTATGTAAACTCATTATTGTATTTGACGCTGCTAAACCTGAAAAAAATATGGAAAATGCAACTAGTGAAGCACATGATATATTTTTTATAATCAAAATTCTTTTAAGAATCGGTGTGTATATACTAATCTGAAGAATTACCAATTGTATAATAAATTTTAAATTGTCTGGTAAATATACTATTGTTAAATATTCACTAATTCCTATTAATAATAATGAAAATAAAAATGCTTCATAGATTTTTACTTCACCATTTACCAAAGGACGATTAGGACTATTTATTTTATCTATATCTAAATCATAAATATCATTTAAAGCCATACTAGCAGACATGATAAAAATTGTATCTAATATTGATATAATAAATGATGTTGAATGTAACAAATTATTAATAGAAGGATTTATTATCCAACCACCTGTAAAACATAATAAAGTAGTGGGAAAAATATTATTAGAACGTATTAGTTTAAATAGACTTTGTATTTTATTAGGTGGTTGATTTTTATTTATAATAGATGTATTATTTTTATACAAAATAGCTGTATTTGACCTTATAATAGTTTTCATATTTGTATTTAAATTTTTAAATGAACCTATATTGATTAAGTTAAATATAAAAATACATACTTGAAATAATTTCATTTCATACATTATTTCAAATTCTTTAAGTATATTTAACTTCATCTATCAATAGTAATTTTATGTATAAATTTTTTGTATAGTTGTCTATATACATTTCCATGTTTATCAAATTTCATATTATATTTACCCTCCATATGTTGTAGTTTAATATTTTCAACAACAAATTTATCTTGCATAATAGTATCCATCATTACATTTTCTGTAAATTGATTAAAAACGTAATTATAAAATTTTTCAAATAAATTAGTTGCATTTTGTATAAACCAATAACTACGATATGTTTTCATATACACTTGTGAATGTGTTATATTAATTGGCGTAACAAAAGTGATAATTGTGCTTACATATTTGTCAAATTTTACTCTCACTATTTGTGTATGTGGTAAAATAAATTCAACATCTACATTTAAAAAACTACTATTAAATATTTTTTTGGCAATTGAATTTTCTCCTGAGACATATACATATTCTGTTTTACAATGATATGGATAATCATCTTGTAATTTAGGTGGATTTTCATAAATAGGACTAGGAACTTGTATATTTCCAAAAGAGTGAACATATGCAATATGCATAACATCTAATGAGTTTTCAGAAATAACACGTGCATAAGAATCAAATGGAACATTTAAAAAATTAGCAGTGCAGTTTACCTGATTTGCTTCAGGTTCTTCAAATATAGGAACAAAAGGTTCATTTAATGTAGCATTGATATTTAAATAAACCCAACCATTTTTTTCGCAAATTTGATATGATTTTATATTTTGACACTTGTTATTTTTAAATGTTAATCCTGGAACAAAACATAACACTCCATTACTATTAAATTCATAACCATGATAAGGACATGCTACATTTTGATTAATTAATTTACCATTTGATAAAGATGCACCTCTATGACTGCAATGATTATCCATTGCAAAATATTCATCATTATATTTCCAAATAACATAATCATTATTCCATACAGTTTTTTTATATAATTTATTAGAAAGGAAATGATTTTTTTCTCCAATTACATACCAATTTTTATAATTTACATTTGAAATATCATTTATGTTCAATATTTTTTTTGTAATTGGATTTTGTTTAAAGCCATGCGTTATATTAGTTAAAAACAATGGCAATAAAATGAAAAATAGTATCATATATTATATTATATTATTTTAAAATATTTTTAAATTATTATTAAAATTATTATTAAAATTATAATTTAAAAATTTGATTATATATAATATATTAAAATGTTTAATATTATGATAGTATTTTTTACATTTATTCTATCCAATAGTAACGCTAACGCATTTAAAAATAATATATATAAAGGCAGAAGACATAATATTAATACACCTAGAATGATAAATGATTATTATGAAGATTTAAACTTAATACATAGATTCAAATACTATTTTCAAAAAGATAACTATAATGATGTCATCCAAAATATTATCGATAATAAGATTTCAAAAATTCTTATCAATACTGATTATAAACAATTAGTATCAATTGACAATTTACCAAATGATGAATTTCAATACAATCATTATCATTTATCTGATATAAATCCTATTGTTATTCCTAATTTAGTGCAAAAAACATCCGAAGCACATATACCAATTTATTTTGTTAATTTTATGCCAGAAAATATTGTAAATATTCAAAATTTGTTAGGTGAACTAGGTTCTGTTATTAGTTATGCTCTACCTGTTTTATTTTTACTATCATTTCTCTCTTCCCTAAGAAATTTAAATAGGCCGCCATCTAATATAAATAAGATGAATAGTAATAATCCGTTTGATTTTATGCCAAATTTTCAGAAAAATGAAGATGATGTATTTTTAAAACCAAATGTTTCTCTTTCTAGTTGGGCTGGTAGTCCTGAAGTTATTGATGAATGCAGAGAGATTATATCTTATATTGAAAATAAAGAAAAATATAAATTAATTGGTGCAGATATGCCTAAAGGAATACTTTTAGAGGGTCCACCTGGAACAGGTAAAACACTTTTGGCAAAAGCAATTGCTACAGAAACTAATTCAACTTTTATATCTATATCTGGTTCTGAATTTGTTGAATTATTTGTTGGAATGGGGGCATCTCGTGTAAGAGATTTGTTTGACTCTGCAAGAGAAAACAGACCATGTATTATATTTATAGATGAAATTGATGCAGTTGGCAGACAAAGAGGTGCTGGAGTTAATATGGCAAATGATGAGAGAGAACAGACGCTTAATCAAATATTATATGAGATGGACGGTTTTAATAATAATGAAGATATAGTAGTAATGGCAGCAACTAATCGGAAAGATGTTTTAGACCAAGCATTACTAAGACCAGGAAGATTTGATAGAATCATTCTTGTTCCTCTTCCGGATAAACAATCCAGAGAGAAAATATTATCATTTTATTTTAATAACAAACAATTTGATAAACAGGTAGATGTATCATCAATAGCTGAACTAACTGATGGATTTTCCGGTGCTCAATTAAAAAATCTTATAAACGAAGCAGCTATTCTATCTGCTAGAAATAATTTTACTGTTATTCAAGAGAGATATATTTATGATGCATTTGAAAAATCAATAGTTGGTTTAATCAAAACAAATGCAACTGTTTCTCCTAATACACGATTACGTGTAGCAATTCATGAGAGTGGTCATTCTTTATTAGCATTAAAATTTAATGATTACTTTGATTTCCAAAAAGCATCAATCCAACCAACTTATAATGGTGCCGGTGGATACACTATTTTCTCTGAAAAACCAGAAATTAAGGAGGGTGGACTATATACAAAGGATATTCTTAAAAAGCGTTTAATTGTTGCAATGGGTGGAAAAGCGGCAGAATCAATTTATTATGGTAATGATTTTGTTTCTTTAGGAGCCATTCAAGATTTAAAGCAAGCAAATAGTCTTGCCAAAAGAATGATTGGTAATTTTGGTATGGGGGATGAATTAGAAGTATTTTTTAATGAAGATATTAGTGATGATTCAAATCCATTTTTAGGAAGAAGCTTGGCATTAGGAGATAAATACTCTGAAAATACACGATTTTTAATGGATAAAGAATCTTTAAATTTAGTAAAAGAAGCCTATTTTGAAGCTAAAGATATATTAGAGAAAAATAGAGAAAAATTAATTGAATTTTCTTATTTGCTTCAAAATAATACTGTTGTTATCAATAATGATTTAAAAGGAAACTTTTATTTATAGAATCTTTTTAATTTACATAAATATTTAAATATTATAATTTAATATATGATATTTAAAGATATTTCTAATTTTAATAATGTAAATGATTATTTGCCGATTTTAAATGGCTGCGTTAATGCGGATTTAATTATTTTATTTTTACTTTTTCACGGAGGGTTTAAGTCAAGTTATTTAAAAAAATGGTATAAAAAATATCAATTAAGTGCAGTTTTAGCAGATGTATTAATTCTTGTAATTGGAATAATAATTGCAAGATTTTTTTATCATTTTATTTTTAACACATTTTCAATTTGGAAATTTACTGGATTAGCAGTAATAATTCAAATTATACATGATTTCTTATTTTATTTTTTATTTAAGTCTACACCACTTGGGTATAATTCTATGTTAGACTTTTTTAAAGAATATGCAAAAGAGGTAGGGGCTAAAGCTATTTTAGGAGATAGTTTTATGATGATTTTAGCTTGTTTGTTAAGTTCCAATATTGCTCTTCAAAATATTAATATTAATATTATTTGTTTAGTAATTTCTCTCTATTTCTTTCCCTACATGATTAATTATGAATAAATTATTTTACAAGATTTCTGAACAAATTTACTATATATGTAGTTGCAGCAAATAGAATACCTCCCCATAGTGTATCCATTATAACTGTTAAGAGAGACCATTTATCAAATAATGCATAATTAGTAGTTTCATATACACCATAAATTACAATACCTAATAAAAAGGCTTCATTTACACTTTTACGAGGTTTGATAATAAAGTAATTTATTCCTGCAATCAAAAATAAGTAACACAATGCAGCACCAAAAAAATTCATTTTAGGTTCCGAACCCTGAATAAGTTTAATTTGTTTAAAGAAATAACCTTTCATTAAATTTAAATAAACAAAATCAATAGAAATAAATGCGATTGCACTAATTAATAATGAAAACTCAAACATTATATAATATACTTTTAGAAAAAGTATAGCAAAAGATAGAAATGTAGCAAAAAATAAAAATAGAGTTAAATGGTTAGTTTAATTTTTAAGTATATGTTAAAGTCAAACTTTTGTTCCACTTTTTCTAAAAGTGAATAAGTGGAAATTTTTTTACTAGTGTATTATATAAATGACATCGGTCGGATATACTAGCCCAATTAATGGAAGTAATGTAGCATTTAATTATCTTGCAGCAGCTAAACCTGGACCTAAAAGCCATGGAGGAGGTGGAGCAATTAATGGTTGGATGCCTCAAACTATACAAACAAATGATAAAAGATATCCAGAATTTGAACAAATTCGTTTTACTCTCAAAAATGCATGGAACACAGTTTATAGAGGTCAATTAAAACGCGACGGTTTAACAAAAAGTATTACTACTCCTTTTCGTGCTGTTAATAATGCAGGTGATTTATTAGCTCGTGAAAACTTCTCTTGTGGAGGTTCTTGCCAAAGCTTCCAAAGTCGTCCAAATTTAAGAGGTTTGAAAATACGTTTCGGTTCTACATCTATTTCATGCACACCATCAGTTGCTTACAATAGTCTTCAACAAATTACAAATATTCCTTCAGCAACTTGCAATGTTAAATATGTATATGATAGTTCTGATTATACTCGATACTTAAAACAAAAAGCCTTTAGCACTAATTATAATGACTTTACTTATGGAGGAGATTCTAGTAATACTAGTCAATCTGCCGTAAGAGCAATTAGAAGATACTAATTTCACCTTTAGGAAAGATGCAGCTAAAACAACCTTTTTGAAAAGTATTTCAAAAAGTAAATATTTTTTTTACATATGGATATAAATGGACAAAAGAAAACAAATGGTCTATCAAAAAACGGAATTTAATAATCATTTAATATGTCATTTGCCTTGTATTTTTAAATGTAGTAAGTGCAAACGATATAACGATATACTTGTTTTACCTAAAGTATTAAGTCAAAGTTGTTTGTTTTGTGGAACTCCAAACTATGTAAAGAGAGAAAATCCACTATCAACCTTTTCAAAAAGTTAAACCAAAATATTTTTCTACACTTTTAGCCAAAGGCACATAAAAATCAAATTTAAAAAGAAATTTAAAAATTTTACTCCATTTTTTATAAAAGTATAAGTATATATTAAATGACTACTCCTTACGCCGTTTCTAGAAATATTGGTTCTGTATCCTATAATAATTATGTAAATGCTCCTATTACTGGTCCATTAAGCACTAATCAAACACCATGTCAAATACCATATCATAGTTATGGTGTTTTACCTGGAATTAGACCAACACCTCCTCAATTCTATCCTTCTCAAGAACCTGTTTATGCTGATATGAATACAAATGCTCGCCAGCATTATTTAAGAACTGCTGTTTCTAACAAAGATTTACAAAGACAAATTGCTTTAGCAAAAGCATCTAAACCCTTGGGATATACTATACACTCTTCTCAAAGACAGGTTCCAACATCATCTCACACAAATTATATTCCTCCTATTCCTTCTTCCATGTATAATGATATATTAAAAAGCACTTCTGTTGGACAAAAAGCTTATAAGATAGGTCTACCTTATACAGCTAATACAGGAACAAAAGATTTTTACCCTACTCAAATTGGTAGTTTTACAAGACATGTAATTAAGAGGGCCCGTTCAGGAGGATGTGTAGCGCCAAAAAAGAAGGGTGCTATTCAAAATTATTCTTTATCAAATGGAGCTACTTGTGGTTGGGGGTCTATTGTGCGTCAAAATTATTAATTTTTATAAAAAATAATCTTTAGTATTAATATAAATGCCATATAACGCAATTCGTACTTACCCATCTTTGACGCCAACTTACGGACTTGGAAGTTATGGAAGAACTGGACCTGCTGTTCTAATCAGCAGTCCTAGATGCAAGATTGGTTCACAAGGAAGAATTTATGCTTGGATGGCCGCTAATGGACAAGGACCTCAATATATTCAATTTTTACTCAAAGCTATTGGACCACAAAACCCTCTTCCTCGCTGGACAATATAATAAATAATTTTATTTATCATATATATATGAATAAATATTTTGTTGAATTTTTAGGGACTATGTTTTTAGTTTTTGTAATATTTGCTACTGGAAACTGGGCTGCCATTGGTGCAGCTTTAGCAATTGGTGTATTATTAGGTGGTCCTATTTCAGGTGGAGCATTTAATCCTGCTGTTGCAGTTTCTCTCTATAGTGCGGGTAAATTAGCAAAAGCTGATTTAATTCCTTATATAATTGTTGAAATATTAGGAGGTTTAGCTGCTTTTTTTGTATATAATAAATATGTTAATAAAGCTTAATTATTTATATTATAATATAATTTCTTACATTATAATATATATGCCAAAGAGATATAGTAAAATGAAAGGAGGTTTTTTGGATTCAGTTGGAAGCACTTTGAGCGGATGGGGTTCCTCTATCTCACAAAGTGCGTCTAATGCATGGAATTCAACAAAAAAAGCAACTACTTCAGCTTATAACTCTGCAACCGGTTCTACTACACCTACTTATACACCTACTTACACTCCTACTGGAGGCCGAAAGAAAAGAAGTAGAAAACACATGAAAGGTGGTTTTACTGATAATACTCCTTTAACAGGATTAGCTGCTCATGCTGAACCTGTAACCGATATTAAAACTGCTCAACCTCAAACAATGGTTGGCCAAGGATATGCACAACCTGAATGGTTAAGTAGTGGAGGAAAGAGTCGAAAACATAAAAAGGGAAAAAAATCAAGAAAGAGTAAACGAAGACATTAAATAATTTAAAAATATAATTTAAATATCAATTACTACATAATTGTAGTAATGGATTTATCAATTGAATCAGATATATATGAACCATGTATAAATGAAGAAGGGAGTTATGTAGATTATTTGCCACCATCAAGTAAATTTAAACATGGTCTTAGATGTAATTGTGGTTCTAGAAAAGACCATGTATTTGATAGTCGTCAAAGTTTTGGTGGACATATCAAAACAAAAGCGCATATAAAATGGTTGACAGATTTAAATTTAAATAAAATGAATCATTTTACAGAAAATATAAAGTTAAATGAAACAATTAATAATCAAAAATTAATTATTGGTAAGCTTCAAAGAGAGAATAATGAAAATTTAAAATTAATTGCACATTTAACAAAAAAATTAGAATTTAAAGAAGCTGATAATTCAGTTATCGATTTATTAACATTTGATTAATTTTATCCTTTTTCTACAAAAACTCTTTTTGCTATTCTTTTTATAATTTTCTCTTCTTTTTCAAAATCATTGTCACCAGAACCGCCCATAGATTCAATAAGTATCTTATTATATTGGTCTGATAGTGGAGAAGAAGATTTTTTATAATCTGGATATTTTTCTTTAAATTTGAGTAATAACCTTGCATTTTTATCTGCAACCTTTTTAACAAATTTATGCATTTTCTTATTTTCTTCATCTTTTTCCCATTTATTCTCGTCCTTTATGTAAATGGTTTCTCTCTTCTTGTCAGTGCAGTGAACTGGTCTTTGAGTCACATCAAGTTCATTAAGATTTCTTACAATAATATTTGAAATACCCTCTACATATCCTAGTTCTCCTACTCCCTCTAAGTCTGATAATTGCAACTTGAGAGAATCAACAAAGTCTGTAATATTCATGGCATCTTTACAGGTCTCGTTTAAAAATAATTGAAGATTAAATGTTTTATTATGAGAATTATTATTATGAGTATTATAATTTGTAACCTGATTATTTTTAGATAACTCGATAATGGTCTTATTCTGTTCAATTAATAAGTTTTGAAATTCACTATTTTGTTTAATAAGAGTCAAGATGAGTTCTGGTGTAACTTCTGGAGATATATTAACTTCGTTTGATTTATCAGTTTCATTTAATTCATTGCAATCTCCGCGTTTATTATGTCTCCATAATCCAGAGTTGTCTTTGTATATTTTTCCACAATTTTTACACTCGTATAAATTTATCGGCTTAGCCTCATTGATTTTAAGCCTATTTTCCATTGATTTATGTTTTATGGAGTTAAAATGATTATTTAAGTTACTTTTTTTACACGTTCCATAGTCACATAAATTGCAAAAATATTTGAAGCTTAATTTTGGCTTAATTTCATTGCTTAACATTGATATATTAGTATAATATAAAATTTTTTAAATCCTTTTTTAAAAAAATTATCGTAACAAAATGAAAATTATTTTTTTGGTGACCAGACCAAAAAATTCAATTATGGTCACAAACCTTCCATTTTTGAGAGACTGATTTGGCTTTTTCGATTTTTGGACATTTTTTTTGTCCATTTTTGAATTTCCCAAAAAAGTCTTGAGAAAAAACACTGAAATTTTCCACTTCATGTGGAGTACCTCTTTTTGACCTCCAAAAACTAGATTTCCCTTCATTATGTAATGCCCGTAGGGCTTGGTCTTTAAGTAGTTTTGGAATAATATATATTTTACATACTTAAAGACCAGTTATTATTTTTCTTCTAGTAACATTAAGGCCATTGCAGCATAATTATGTAAATCTATTAACGTGTCTTTTATACTCTCGTCATTTACTAAATTAACACCATTTTTCGTTATTGAAATGGACCGCTGAATTTTGTCTTCAATTCGCATAAGAACTCCAATAACTCCATATTTTGCAAATGCGTCACCATAATCAGCATTCTTTCTTGTAAATAATTCTAAGCCTTTAGATTGTATCTCTTTCATTTGCTCTACTCTATTCATTAAATAATATCAATTATTTTATTTATATTATTTTACGTATCTTTATATAATGTGCTGGAATCAAGAAATTTCTTTAAATACATTTATTTTTAGTTTTTTTATTCTAATATTAATTTGGTATAATAATAATTATACTCAATATAAAATCAAAGAGCTAAATAATATTTGGACTCTACTTTTTTTGGCATCTTTTATTTTTATGCAATTATTCGAATTTTTTATTTGGAGAAACTTAAACAATAAATTTTACAACTACTTATTTTCAGTCTTAGGAATGCTATTGATTACTTCGCAACCTTTTTTCAGTTTAATGATGCTGTCTAATATATATTTAAGAAATATATTGGTCTTTATTTATTTAGTATTCGCAATTCCTCTTTCCATTTATAATATATATAATAATTCTAACATCCATTCTGAAGTAGGTAAAAATGGACATCTAAGATGGTTTTTTATGAAGACTACTCCTATTATTTACTTGGGTTGGTTGTTTTTCTTATTATTTAGTTTATTTTATGAAGGTAAATGGGGTGGATTTTTATTTGGATTAATTACATTAATTATTACTACTATTAATTATATGAATGATGATAAAACCATTGGTTCTATGTGGTGTTGGGTAGTAAATTTAAGCATGCTATATTTTGCAACATATTTATTAGTTTTTTTACCTTTTATTGAAAAGAAATAAGTATTTTAATTCTTTATATATATAAATGTTTAAAAATTTTGCAACTATTATATTATATTATCATGTTTTAAAGAGTAAACTTGATTTACCAATTATTATTCCAATACTTTTTTTACTAGGCGATTTTATTGAAATATTTTACCAATCGGATAAATTATCATTTTGGTATTTTATGAAAAATTTACAAGGAATATCATTAAAATTAGAACATTATAGTTCTTTTATTGGAGCAATTTTTGTTAATATTTATTTACTTGTAAATAAATTAACTCCAAATAATATAACTTATAACATTTTTTATAATTATTATATAATAAGTATTATTTTATACATTATATTGTTTTTTAATCAACTTCGTTTGTGGTTTAAAATAAAAATTTAATCATCATCTAGTGTTAAATCTATTATTTGGACAGGGGCTTCAGATTTTTTTACGGAAACATCTTTTGTTAATGGAAAATTCTTCATGCACCCTGGGCAACTATGTTTTATTCCTTCCCTAGCAAATCCTTCTTCTGGGTCCCACCAACAATCGCTACATATACGATGCGCTCGAGAACCATATTTATTTAAGCATTCTAGAGGAATAAGAGTCTTATTTGTATTAACTTTTTTTTCACACATACAACAATTTACTTCATTTGTTCCGCCTTTTTTACAATATTTTCTTCTGATTCTTCTTGTTTTTCTTATTTTTTTTGTTTTATTATTTTTCCCATATTTTTTATAACTTTTTCTTGGCATTATAAAGTATAAAGAGATATAATTTATACTTTATTCAATATTATTGTGATTTATTCATAAATTTATATAATATATAGATACCAATTATAGCTAAAGAGGCAAAATAAACTTGGTCTATTGGGTCATCTGACATAACTACTTCTGCATCATCAGTCATAGAAGAACGAAAAGCTTGTTGACAATTTGCCTTTGTAATTGGATTTTGTCCATTTGAAAATATACATGGGTCCATACTAGATATATCAGATAATGTAACATAATGAGTTTCTGAAGATTTATTGTTATTCACATCAATTGTTTGCATAGTTATCTCTTGACATGGGGGTGTAGAACCTGATAAAAATGCTCTCATAATAGCAAAAGGATTTAACACATTTAAATTGCTCATTGAACCAGGTATTAATCCTTTAAATTCCGAAAAATTGACCCCTAAACCACTTGATATAAATGGAATATTTCCGGCAGGAACATTGTCTACATAAATATATCTAGATACTTTCTCACATGTAGAGGCATCATTATTGTCAGTGCATTTATCAATTGCAGCACATTTAGCACCGGTTTGTAAAAAAAATTTATTTCCTAAAGGTCCACCTGTTGCAGAAGCCTTACTATTTCCAGTAACTAATAATTCTACATATTGAATTAAACCATCAATATCATTGGCCATTTGTTGCATTGTTCCATCACCACTCATACCAATTTGACTAGGTGTTTTAATATTTTTATAATAAGGATAAGTCGGCCCAAGTAACCTTTGCTCTACTCCTTGTGCATCATTTAATACTTCTTCAAATAAATTAGACATTAACTACTTAAATTATATAAATATATTTTATTTTAACTTATAATAAATTTTTAAAGTTGTAAAAAATAGGTTCTAACATAGCTATTAAAATTAGATTACATTATAAATTAGCTACTTGAATTATCACTTGTTGTTCCAGTTATATTTGGAGGCGTGCTTCCAATCATTTGAGTTGTGTATTGTTTATTTGAAAGAATTAAATTATTGACCTGGTCTTGTAGTGTAATAACATTACCACTTAAATCTTGAACTTCTTTATTTAGACCTTGAATCGTATCTATCCTTTGTTTTAAATATTCAATATTACCAGCATTTTGTTGAGCAAGTATTAAAGCATTGGCTGGATTATTTGTATCATATGCTTGATAATTATCAAGCCCTTCAATAATATTATTTGCTAAAATTATTTGATAAATAATAATAACAATAAAAAAAAGTATTAAAAAATATATTAATGGTATCATTAATATAATACAATATATATTTTTTATTTTCTTGTATAATAATATAAATGTCTACAGCTTTTTATCCATTAGGAATGAAAAATTCAATGCCTGCCTCAGGATATAATCATGGCAGCACACTTTATAATAAACAATATATTCCTTGGAAAGGAACTGGTATCAATTCATTTCCGGTTGGTACTGCTCCTGGTCATATAAGACCTTTAACAAATAATGACCCTGGAAATGTGTTTAAAACTGGTTTCGGTTTACCTAGACCTATCAAGCATTACCGAAAAGGTAGAGTTGTTCCTCCTGTGCCAGCACCTGAAGGAACTGTTCACAACTTGGTAGTCCAAAGCCCTTATAATAGAAATATTAAATTAACCATAAATGAAAATGCTCTTATTAATTATAATACAAATCGTTTTGTAAAATCAAGTAAACCTACGCCTCTTGGAGGTGCAAGAAGCAGTTCAGGTTTACTTAATGATATGATGGGAATGCCTGGTGGTTATATAGTAAAATTAAATCCAGATAATGAAAAAGATGGTATTACACAAATGAACGCAGATTGTAGCAATTGTGAAGGTTTTACTATTGTTGCAAGTTATAAACCCAATACAACTTTTTTAGAAGAAAATCCTGAAGCAAATACACAAAATAAGATTCTATGTTGCAATGATGAATATAAGGCTAAACGTAGAGCTATTTATGCTAGCACTAATTTAAAGACTAACTATTATACCACTACTAAACAATATCTACAAAATCGTTGCAAATCTATTGAGCAAAAAGATTTCAACTTTTTATCTTATCGCACAAATCTTGATGCATCTGTTTATCATTCAAACCCTTACTATATTTCATTAAACGGTGCAAATGCTCCCAAACCTGGCAGTCCTTTGGCTCTTGCTAATACCTATTTGGCTAATTGTCAACCAAATGCACAAATATATGATGCCACTGAAAATGCTCTGATTGCCCAAATGCTTTCTATTATGGTTAATGCTCACGTTTTAACTCAATCAGATGTAAATTCTTTTAATCAAACAGGAATTAATACAATAGAAGGATTTTTCAATTGGTTAAATGGTTTGCCTCCATCACAAAAGACACCTGCAATTAAAATTTTTACAAGTTTTATTAGCAATCCTTATTGGGGTATGCCTCTTGCAGGTCCTTCTAATCAAACAGGATGTCAACTCGTAGTATATAAACCTAATAATTATCAATTTGCGAAACAAGGTGCAGTTTCAAGTTCAACAAGAAATTTGAAATTAAATGTAGATACTATTTCTACAAATGCTGCTGCTATAACTGCTTACAGGCCTAATCAAAAAGTGCAAGTATATTTTAATAATAAAGGACAGCAATTAGTAAATGCCGAACAGTTATACCGTGGCATTGATAATAATATTCTTAACTTAGAAAAGAATAAAGCTCCAAATTGTAATGCACCATGGCCAGTTAACTTTTCTCAATCACGACAATTTCAAAATAAGAAATTTTGCCATTACAATAAATTACCATCTTATCAACTTCAGGTTTCTCAACCATCACCTTATAGATATTATAAAGCAACAGTATTTAGTTCAAATCACTTTAGTCAATCACCTAATACATATTTAAATACAGCAGGGACAGCTGCATATTAAACCCACACATTTGCTACACTTTTATATAATTTTTTTTATATAATTTTAAATAAATTTATATAAAAATTACGAAACTTCAAAAGTATTATCTAGATTTTTTAGTTCTTTATTAATTGGTAAAAAAATATTTGTTTTTTCAGAAAATTTATTACATGGTATTTTATATTTCTCACACCAAGCAACTGATTTTTGTATATTTATTTTTTTTAAAGCTTCAATTTTTTCCTCTTTATTTTTATTTTTTAATATATTCATTAATAAATCTAATGACTCAATTTGTTGCTGACCAATAATAATATTAATATCATTTACTTTCATTTTAAAATAATATGGAATTTCAAAATCTAAAATAGAAGAAATATACTTTCCTTCTAATTTTTTAAGAAAAACTAATAATCTAAAATAATTCAAACGTAAATTTGTATTCTTTTCTTCATTTGACTGAAACCCTTTACAAACTATATATTTTTCAAATGAGGTTATATTACTAGTATTTGGTTTTAGAACATATGTTTTATCATATAATGATGATAGTAAATATAGAATATCAACGATTGGTTTATAAAAAATGCCATTAATTTTAATAATACAATTACCACCACTTAATTGATTTTTTAAAATTATCATTGTGATTTCAATAAATGAAATAATATATTGATTTATATCATCATTTCTTGTCTCAAAAAATATAAAATGAAACTTAGCGTCACTTATTGATTTCATTATATGTTCATTTATTTCATCATAACATACAATTTCATCATTATAATTTTCGCGTATCATCTCAAAACATTCAATTGTATCATTATTATTCCGTGTTAAATGTAAAGATTTAATAGATTGAGATTTATATGTTTCAAATATAGAAAGGGTTGTAGAAACCTCTAAAAAATCATAAAATAAATTGGTTTTTGGTTTTAATTTGCTTACAGAAAATTTTGAACCGGGAACTTTGGAAAAAATATATTCATATGGATTAACAATTTTAATGATTTCTTCAAAATTATTAAATGAAAAATCTATGTCATTAGAATATTTTTTTATTTGATTTGAGATTTCATTATAATAATTTAAAAGACTGTAAGAAATCTTAGGATTTAATTTATTATTATTAGTGTATATAGGTTGAACATTTATTGTATTATTAATTTTTGGTAATATATAATAACTCATTGGTTTACTATTATATTATAAAATTTATTTAAGTATGTTAACGATTTTATTTGTTAATCTTCTTCATCATCACTTTCAATAATCAATAATTTTTTTGTTTCTTTCGCTTGTTCTTTTAATTTTTTTGTTTTTGTTTTTATTTTTGTTTTTGTATCTAATTTTTCTACAATTGAAACGGGTTCATCAACTGCTTCTGTAGCAGCAACAAGTAATATTTTTTTACTAAGTTTGCGAACCTTTGGTCTTATTTTATTTACTTCATTGACTGCAACTTTTTGGGCTTCTTTTGTTTCTTCTTTATTAATTCTCAATGCTGCAGTTTCTTCATATTCACCGAGTTCTAGTTCAACATTTTCAGTATTTACAACTCTTACTTTTTTATAAATAAAATATCGATTTAAGAACGAAATCTTCTTTTCTGGAGCAGTCATGTAAGGAGACTGTTCATAGTCCTTTGCCTTGAATTTATTTTTAGAAATTTCATCTAACATATTCAAGAATAATTCGCTAAATAAACCTGAACCTTCTGGAAGACCCATTTCTTGTGCTTCTTCTCGGCTTACTACTTCAAAACCATAGGCACTCATAACTCTGTCTAAATAATCAAAATTAACTAAATATTCAGATATGGTTTGATTAATTGATTCCTGAAAAACATCAATTCTATATCCAATTGAACTAGAATCGTCATCAAATGTTTCAGCTCCATATCTCTTAGTTATTTCCCATAATTTTGTATCACTTTCAATCAAACTAATAGATTCATTTGTTTTAACTTTCTTAAGTTCATTAAATACTAATTTACCATCATAACTTGTGCCAATAAAATATCCATTATGTTTTGTGCATTCAGCAATGTTTTTCATAAAACCTTTTAAGGTATCTGGAGTTTCAAAGAAGTAATGTATAGCAAATTGGCAAGAAGAAATATTAAATCCATCTGCTCCTTTTCCATATTGTTTGGCAACTCCTTTTCCAATTTTATCAGATTCTTTTGTTCCTTTACCAAATACAGCTGCTGTAATTTGTTTAGCTTTATCATTCAGCATAGCGTTACCATCTTTAATATTAAATGCACTATTTCCATTGACAAATAATGCACTAGGAACATTTTTTTTGGATTTCTTAAAATTTAAATATCTTGCACATGCTCCATCTAATCGATTTTCCAAATTATCTTTGGAAATATCTATTCCAAACACGAATGACAATTTCGCATTTATCCATTTAGGAAAATCTCCAGCCTTTCCACAAGCAAAATCAATAAGAGTATCGCCTTGCTTAGAAACCCCCATAATAAGCTTCTTTTTAACATATAAATTATGAAAATCTTTCATAGCTTCGGTTTTAAATTTTCCTGCAGGTTTATTATAATAAATATCTTCACTAACAGATACACTTGGTATATTTAAACCAGTGCAAATCATATCTTCTGTAATTCTTCCGCTTGGGTGAATGGATTTCCAATTTTCGTTGCAAACTTTGTAAGCATTTCCATACTCTTTCTCTCCTCTTCGCAATTTAGCAGTTTTATCATATCTAACTCGCAAAGGAATCCAGTTCCAACCTGATTCTTTATCTAAATCATATCTAAACTCAACAATAGTGTTATCTTCAAATACTTCGTTTTCTTCTGAAAACATTTTTTTACCTCCAACACCATCTGTTCGTAACATTACATTACAAATCCCTGCATTTGGGTCATATGGTTCAGTAGGATAAAATCGCATAGGTATGTAATCGTTTTCATATTTATCTTCATAACGTTGAGTAAATTCAGGAATTTTATCATCAATTACATCTTGACATGGATTAATATAACCATCTTTAGACTCTTTAAATCCGCAACGTAATTCTATTATTTTATATTCATTGTATTGCACAGATTCATTATTATTAATACCATCTTCAAAATATGTTTTAATTATATCATCACCATTCGCTGCTTTTGAAGTTGTTACTAGAAAGTCAATTGTATTATATTGTGGTGGTTTCCATTTAAAAGAGTATTCCCATGTTATTTTTGTTTTTGGTCCTGCTTTACCAATTTCATTTGCACCTACACCATAAAAGGCCTGCGTAAATATCAGACCATCAGTAATATATTCAAATCTATCTTCTTTTTCTTTTTGTAAAATTGTATTACATCCATCAAATATATTTTGACTTCTACCACTCGCACTTGGAAAGAATTCTTTTACTGTAAATCTTATTGGTGATAGTAAAACACTTGATTTTGCATAATTTTCTATGATTTTTTTTGCACTCTTTACATCTTTTTCTGTCATCTCCATGATAGATATAGGTTTTAAATTATGATTAATATAATGTAGTAATTGATATCTTGATTTATACATATCTTCTTCTTTTTCAAGTAACATAAAAGTAAATGCTCTTACATCTGTTTTTTTTACAAAATAAATATCAAAAGCTGCATATAAATTAATATATTTTCCATTTTTATCATGAGAAATCAATTCTCCGTCAATAAGTGTATTAAAACACTCTTTATTTAATGTTTTTGCTCCAGTAAATATAACATCCATATTGGTATTAATAAGATATATTTTACCTTCTTCAGAAATAAACATTAAATGACGTTCACCATCTGCTTTATCAGTAACAACAAAATCTTTTCTGATGTTTGGTTCATTTGAATTTTCATCAATAGCTGCAATATTTTTAAGCTGAAGAGTGATTGAATTAGGACCAATAAAGTTTTTACTTGTAATATATTTTTTGGGGTCAAATTCATCTTTCCAAATTATTTTCATATAAGAATCTATTACTTGCTTTTGCTCAGGATACGAAATTGGATAATTAGTTTGTTGAAGTCCACATAAAACAAATTTAATTACCTTTCTTAGAGAATCTGCAATAATTTGTGGTGTATTAAATTTACTAGTTGGCCCTATTTTGGAGTTATCAATTTCTATCTCAATTTCATAATTTTCCTGATTATTAAATACATTTGATTCCTCAATAGTATAAACACGTTGCATTGGTCCACGATTTTCTCGACCAAATTTATCTGGTGCTCTATTACCAAATTTGGTAATACTAATATCTACTTTAAACGGATAATCTTCATGTTGAAATGTTACTCTATTTATAAAACGAAAAACTTTTTTTGATTTTTTATAACTTTCTAATATATAATTTTCTACACCTTTTTTCACTTTTTCCTCTGTTTGATATGAAACACGAAAATTAAAATCATCAAAATCTACAGGATAAATTTTTTCAGAATTAATAACACCTAGTTTTTTTTGAATAATTTGAACACATGTTGGATTTGATATATATATTTGTTTCAAATCATTATTTTTACAAATTTCTTGTATTTTATGCAGTCCGGAAACTTCTATTCTTACATCTTCTGATAGTTTAAATCTTCCACTAATACTATCAAGATATTCACAATTAATACGTAAATAATATTGACCACTACTTTCTCCTTCCAATTTAAATCCAGCTGACTTCAACTTTCTTACTACATTATCATAGTCATTGCGCGTTAGATTTTTAATACCTTTAGTTCCAAAACGGACTTCCAATTCGTGAGTTAAATTAGAATTATAAGAGTATGGATTTACATTATAAAATTTTCTAATTAAATTATCTAAACGTTGTTGAGTTGGAGTTTTATCTATTTGTTTTTCTTTTACAATAACATCTTGTTCATCTTCTTCAAATAGCTCTTTTGGTGCTTCTTTTAAAGGTGGTGCTTCTTCAGGACTATGAGGACTGTATTTTTTTTTTATTACAGATGATGATGGTGGTGGTTCTTCTGGACTATGAGGACTGAATTTTTTTATAGGTGCCTTTACTTTTTCTTTTTGTTTTTTTAATAAATTTTTTAGCAATGCAAATCGGTCTCTTATTCCAAAAGAATCTAACTGTTTCTTATCTTTTTCTGACAAATTATCCCATAATTCAGTGAGTTCAGGATTCATCAAATTTCTAAGAATTTCAATTTGAATTTCTTTTTTAGGATATTTTAATATTTTTTTCTTAGTATCAGCATCTAATCCAGAAAAGAAATCATTTAATTCTGTCTCACCATAATCATTTGCACTCTCTAAATCAGACTTATTTGATTTTTCAATAGAACTCATTATTATATATATAATGAGACATATTTTTATATTGTTGTTCATTTTTTTTTAAAATTAAAAATATTGAATAATTGCTTCATATAATTCTTTCTTAGATTTATTCTTTCCTGTTTCTATATTTGTTATAGTAATAGATAACTTATTACTAATTTCAATTAAATCACTTACCTTATATACAGACATTGGCTTTATTGGTTTATCAATATTTGTAATTTTATATAAAGAAGATTTCATTTCATTTACCTCACATTCATTTGCCAATTTAAAACCATATTTATTAAAATATTTAGATTGAGTATATATTTCTTGAACAATAAAAATATCTTTTGAATCATTCACCATTAATTCATAAAAAGTCTTTTTATTTGTAAACATTATATTTATATTTTCAATTGCACATAAAGTAAGAAATGTTTTTATAGATAAATTATTATCATTTGCCAAATTACTTTCAAGATTAGAGAGAGTATCAAATTTATAAATTTTGGCAATATCCTTATTGTTCCTTATTAATGATACCAATTCTATTTTTAATTGTTTGGCTACCAATAAATTTTTATGATTCATCATCTCATATTTTTCAAATCCAAATTTTATAATATAATAGCACCAAAAAAGAGGGTCTTGTTGATTAGGAATAAATAAATCGTCTTTTTTAATATCTTCTACTTTCTTGACAATAGTTTGTTTTTCATTATTGGAACGTTCCAATATCATTTGCAAAGATTGTTGTATATTTTTATCGTCTAATATATAATCTTGTAATTCAATTAATACATCATTATATAAAGTCATTATTACTTACTAAATATTTTGTTATTATCTTTAATATCTTTTGAAAAATATGTATTTTTATAATCTTCTTTTTGTTGTTCAATACTATTTAACGTAGTCTCTTGTGTATTAACATATTTAATATAGATATTTAATTCATTAATTATTTCTTTTTTTAACTCAGAAAGATTTATATGAATACCATATTTGTTTTCATTTAAAGTAACATCTTGGTGTCGACTAAGAATTCGGAGCACTTCAATTTGATTAAATTTATTCATATTTTCAATGGTATCTCTTATATAGTTTAATTCACTTACTGAAAAATAATTTACATCATTTGTAGAAAGAATGGCTTCCATTTTATTCATATAAAAAAATGTTTTTAAATGAATATACAATTTTAATAATTTTATAGATATTATAATATATATTTTATTCTTCTTCAATTACCAATCTTGGTTTACTAGGTTGCTTAGGTTTTGCTGTAAAATCTTTTTCCTTTATTAGTTCACCAATAATAGAAATATATTTATCATTTAATTCAAAACGCTGACCAATAACCTTAATAGTAATTTTATCTCCTTCTTGCACTTCTGAAAAATAGGAATTTGAATAGTGATGGTCTTTAGCTACGAATACAACAATTGGTGAAGGAACATCATTTGCACTTTCAGCACGAATTCCTGCTTTGGTAATATTTTTTGCAATACATTGAACCAACATTCCTTCTACAGGAAAACAAACATCACACTCAAATACAACTTCAAATAAAATATTATTTCCACGCTGAACAATACCACTAGAATAGGTAATTATTTTGGTTGAATTTGGTTTAATAAAACCTTCTACAACACATTTACCTTCATAATTAATTTTAATATTTTCTTCAATATTTTCTTTTAAATTCTTACCAATTGTTGTAATTGGTAAAACAATTTTTCTGGTAATTAGACATCTAGAGTAAACAGATTGTATTCTTGTTTCTCTCTTTTTTTTCTGTTGTGTTGGTTTTGCCGCGGATACTACTTCCATTATATATTATATATTATACATAATATCTTTTAATTATATTTTTATCAATTTTATTTATAAATATAATTAGATAAATATTGTATAAAATTTATGCCAAATTGCCATTTCTGGAGTTAAAAACCACTTCTTATCATTTTTCTTAATGGAGTTAAAATAGCGTAAAATAAATTCTTGTAAAACACATAATTCAATTTGACCGACTGATTCACTAATAATATTTCCATCATCATCCTTTTTAGCCTTTGTATTTTCATTTGTGTATTTTTTATCATTACCTACAATTTCATTTAATTTTTGAAGTGTTTTTACTTTTCCTGATTCATCACATCTTGCACCTGTATCTCTTTTAGAAACAATATCCTTTGTTTTAAAAACTAAATATCGATTACTTTTTTCATATCCAATAAAACCGATAATTTTATTGTATTCTTCTAGTTTCATAGTTAAATACTCTTTGGCTTCTTTGGAAGCTGCTATTTCTCTCTGGTCTTCCGGTTCTGCTTTTTCCCATTTATTTTTATTATTTAAAATCATAATCATTCTTTTATTTAATTTATACATTATAAATACAGTAAATGATTTTGTAGTAATACTATTCATATCAAAATATTCCTTAGCTAACCATTCAAATGAACCTTGTTTAATACTATTGAGAGAAAAAAGATAATTCATCACTTGCAATTTTTCATCAAATAAAAGTAATTCAATCATATGTGCTACAAGAAAGTGTATTAATAAATTATCATTTTTTGTATCAGGATATTCTTTTGACATTTTTCTAATTACAATCCCACAATGTTTATACCAATTATCATCTCCTCTTGGCACTTTTGTTTCTTTTGTAAATTCTCTTGTTATATCAAAATTTACTTTCATTTCATCTACAAGTCTTTTACCTTCCGGAAAAATATCTTCTTCTTCTTCATTAACAACTTTATTCAAATTTCTTTTATCAATTACGGGCTTAACAATATTTTGTTTGATTTCGAATTTAATCATATCATGTTTATAGTCAATAGGAACAGACCTATCAAATATTGATGCATTTTTATCTCTTAATTCTAATGGTTGAAATAAGTAATAATCTCCTACATTTACCAATCGACCATTGCGACCATATTTATCAACTATAAATTCATTTTCATCTTCAATTAATTGAGTAAGTGCTGAATAAATTTGAACATAAGGATATTCTTTTGGAGTCCTTATTGCTTTAAGTAAAATATCTTTTTTATAAAAAAAACTTTCTTTCATTAACATTCTAATACGTTGTAATATTTTTTCTGAGTTCATAATAATAAAATTTTCATTATAGGTATCTTCATTTAATTCATCTTCATTTATATCTTTATCAGGGATACAATTATAATTACAATCTGCCATATAATCACATGCCGGTGAAAAGGGAGCATCTCCAACTTTAAAATCTTTTAGAGATATACCCGTAGATAAATCTTGTGTAATTGTTTCCTTTAGGGTTTCACTAATTATTTTTTGAGTAAAATTAGTCTGGTCATGATTAATAATACAATCAACAGCAGTTTCCTTTAAAACTCTGGTAACCTTTCCTATTTGAATTGCTTTAAATTCAGCAACACGATAAACATATAAATCCGCAGCTTCTTCAAGATTTTTTTCCAAAATGGTTCCATAAAGAAATATTTCTACATTCCTTTTTTCAAATGGCAAGTCTTTATGAGAGAAATTACGAACAGCACGTCCAATAATTTGTTCAATACGATTCATATTATACCAAGGTTCCAAAATATGAACTTGGCGAATAAATTTAAAATCAATGCCTTCAGAGCCTGCTTTGGAAATTAATACCACTTTTACTTTGTGACCATGTTTATTTTCTTCACCCGTTAACCCTTTAACCTCAAAATCATTATTTGGCGATAAACGAGGGTCACCTGTAATCATTGCATAACGTGCTGGCATAAAATGTTTTTTATCCTCTGGTTCCTTCATAGTTCTCACATCTACAATCTCACTTGGTTTAGATTTAAATAATGGTTTGGTTCCCAGTTGACCATATCTTGTAAATCCCATTTGTTCTAATGCTAATGCCATCGGTATTAATCCACTGTCAATGTATTGAGAATAAATTAACAAAATTCCATCAGATACTGCACCTGTTTCTGGATTCACAATGCTATCTAATACATTTTTAATTTTTGCACTATAAGTACCAATATTTTTTTGAGAAAAAATCTTACCATAATGGTCAAGTGTAGTTTTCTTATATTCAAATTCACCTTTCATAGGTGGTGATACTTGGTCTACAAAGTTCATCATTCTCTCTAAACCAATTTTGCCGGTTAATTGATGAGGGTCAATACTTCTTGACATTCTTTGAGAACTTGAACTTTCAGAACCACCTTCTGTAGAACTACTTTCAATAATCAATTGTGGTTTTTTGGGAACAAATGTTTCTGATTCTTCTGATTCTTCTGATTTTTCTTCAACAGGACCAGGGCTTTCATCTTTATCTTCTTCCTGGTCTTTATCTGGTGTAATAGATTCAGAAAAGCTAGGAGTAAATTCTTCTGATAATTTTTCTTTTGGCATGTCTTCTAACAAGTTTTTTAATCCAGGAACCGGATAAGAAATAATGAGTGATTCTAAAGGTGTTTGAAGTAATGTATAACCAAATGATTCCATATTTTCAAAACTGGGCATTTCTCTCACTACACCTGTTTTAGTAGTAATAGAAAACTTTTTGTTTCTCAAATTATGTATAATATATTTATAAGCACAATATTGACATTTTCCACAAGTGCCACATTCGCCAATTTTTAATAAATATAAGCTCAATATGCGTTTTTTATCTTCATGTTTAATCTTTTTTAAATTCATTTGATAACTTGGATAAGAAATGACAGGAAAAGTATGGTCCTTGGCAAATTCACTAGGATAAACTCGGAAAGGAAATGTATATGGGTTCTCGCCTCTCACAAAAGAAATATATCCAGTTGCCTTTCGAATCAATAACTCTTCTCCATTTTTTTTAAAGTTTCCAGCTTTATCAAATATATCTCTTACTTCTATTCTACCTCTTCTATCATTTGTATTCATCAAATTTAAAATCCAGGTAATCTCTTTATATGTATTATACATTGGAGTTGCAGAGAGAAGTAAAAATCGCATATTTTGTGCTGATTTTACTAGTAACTCTAAATTAATAGCCACTTTTTTATTTTCATTGTCGTCCGTTTTACGAATATTATGAACCTCATCAATAACAATAAGACGGTTATCAAATTCATTTTGTAGGCGTTTAATAATGCGACTATTAAGTTCAATTTTTACATCTTTTAACATTTGAATTTTTGTCTTCTCTCCTTTTTTCTTATTATCTTCTTGCATCTGTTTCTTTTTAAACCCTTGTTTTTGCACTTCTTCACTGTAATTCATAGTTTTAATAATATAATTGGCAAATTGACCGTATCCAAGAAAAATATAATATCTATTAATAAGATTTTTAATTTGGCTTACAATCTTTTCCTTAGATAATCCCTTCATATTCGTAGGATTAATTTCTTTTAATAATTTATTTCCCAAACCACCCTTAAGTGTCCATATTCCATCAATTAATTTTAATTTTCTTTCGTCAAATAGCTGTAACTTAAAGTTATCTTGAACGTTTTCTGAAGCCACAATAATGATTCTTTTATTATTTCCCATTTGTTTCATATAATCTCTCATCTCTTCACACACACCAATTGAAGAGAGAGTTTTGCCTGTGCCCAATCCGTGGTATAATAATAAGCTACTATAAGGCGTCTGAAAAGACATAAAGTTTTTAACAAAAGCTTGATGGGGTTGTAATTCAAAATCAGCTTTGGCTAAAATGTCCGCTTGGTCCTTAATACTTGGATGAATAATACCGTCATATTTGGTATCATTGAATTCCTTTTTAGTGGCGATTTTAATATTAAATTCTTTGTCATTTAAATTAGGATACAAGTAAGGGTTAGACTCCTCATGTTCAGCTAAATCTTCTCTCTCTACTAATTCTTTTTTAAGTAGAAATTTATTACATTCAGTGGAATAATAGTTTTCATTTGTGCAATTTAGTTTCTTAAATTCGGCTTCTAAATTGGTTTCATTTATTTTGACTTCTGGTTCTTTTGAAATGTCTGTTTTAATACTTGATGATGTAGAAGGCACAGGAGTAGAGGACATTGTTGCAAAAGATTCTAGTGAGCTTTCTGGAGCTAGTATTGGTGTTTCAGTCTTATTATCAGAAGCAGAATTTGACTCTTCACTTGCAATAGAAGATTCACTTGATGATTCTATAATTAAAGCTTTTTTATTTGATTTTTCTGACATAATACTTATATACTATGAATATAATCTATATTCTTCTAATACTTTATTAATATTTGAAATTAATTCTTTTTTTTCTAAATTATATGGTCTAATAGCTTCTAAACATTCGTCAACTGTTTTCCATTCCAATTTGCTAACTTCAGTTACTTGAAAATTGTGCAAATAATCTTCAGTTTCATTCATATAAGCTAAAAAATATTTGTGCTTATACGATTTATGATTTGTTCCAATAAATATTTCTTCAAATGGTAAGACATTTTCTACAATAGTTATTTTAGAAGAAGAAATTCCAGTTTCTTCCTCAAATTCCCTCAATGCACACTCTAAATCCTTTTCTTTAAAATTTCTACGACCTTTTGGAAATTCCCATTCAGTTTCATTCCATGAAGACGTGCTATTGTTAACTATAGATTGTAATGTGACTAGTTCATTATTTATAGTTACACCATCTCTAATTAAATCCATTTTTTTTTGAGAAGATTGTTCTTCATTTTTATATTGAGAAATTGAAGTGTCTCCCCACATATCATTCCAAAGTGTAGAAAAAGTTTCAGTTAATATACGCTGTTTTTCTGAGAGAGACATTTCATTAACAATATTTTGAATTTGATAAATATTATAAGGTGAATACTTGCCTCTAATAAAATCAATGTATCCGAAACTATCTTTGCGTCTTATCATGAGGAATTGAAGCCCCTTGTTACTAGACCTGAACAATATTACTCCATAGCTGGTAATTGGCAATTTACATTGATGAAATGAATGGCCTTGTTTACCGCAATTATTACATATATTTGTATTTTTATTCATTTAGAACACTTATTATAATTAAAGAGATACATTTATACCCTTTAATTATGAATTAATTTAACAACCTTTTGCAAAGATTGTGCCAAATATATTTAATCCTTATAGTATTTCATTTTTACACCTTTTCTCAATTATAGAGATAAAAATGTAAATATATTATATATTTAATGCCAGGTTTAAGGATGTATAAAAGTAGTTATTATTCCAATATTGGCGCAAATCAACCCATTCGTGCTGGAACTATCAATATAGGTTGTTTGAGAGGCAGAGGTTCTACCACGAGAATGTTGAATTGGTGTCAACAAAATTCTCCTAATCCTTCTGAATGTATTAATGAATTTGTGACAATCACTCCTAAACCTTCTCTTAAATTATGGTCACAATTAGGAAATGAAATATTTAATGGTCCGATTGATTCTATAATAGCAATCAATGGAAAAGTATATGCTGACAATAATATTTTAAATAGTTCTCAGGGTTATGTTGTTGTTTATAATAATGGCTCATGGGCTCAAGTAGGAACAGGTAACTTTACAGGACCTGTTTATACAATAATTGGAAATAATAATTATTTGTATGTTTCTGTTGGTGGAAGTAGTAATGTTAACAATAATTATGTAGAAATTTATAATAATGGTTCTTGGACAACTGGACCAGGATTTACTGATGCTATTAATGCTTTAGCTGTGAACACCGCTAATGGTTATATTTATGCAGGAGGCAATTTTAACAATGGAAATATATATAATAATTATGTAGCATATTCTACTAATAATGGCTTATCTTGGTCACAATTAGGCAATACATTTAATAATGAAATTAATGCTTTAGCTGTAGATTCAAATAATGGAAATGTTTATGCTGGTGGTGATTTTACAATTACACCAGGTTTGGGTGCTACTGATTATTATATTGCTGTTTATAATGGTTCGTCTTGGTCACAATTAGGCACTACATTCAAGGGGTCAATCGAATCAATAGTTGTAGGCAATAATGGATACATATATGCAGCTGGTTTTTTTATAAATGGTTCTGGAAATTACGTAGCTGTTTATAATGGCTCAACATGGTCTCCATTGGGCAATCAATCATTTAATAATACAATTTGGGCATTAGCTGTAGATAATAAAGGTAATATTTATGCAGGAGGCGATTTTACAAATAGTTATGGCAGATATATTGCAGTTTATAATGGTTCCACATGGTCACAATTAGGTAGAAACCAACCGTTTGAGCAAACAATAGATACTATTTCTGTAGATAATAATGGAAATGTATACGCTGATGGTTATACCTCTCAACTAGGAAATTTTGTTGCAGTTTATTCAAATTAATTACGGATTATTTATATTTAATATATAATATATAAATATATTATATAAATATATTATATAAATCAAATGCCTGGTTTACGTATGTATAAAAGTAGTTATTATTCCAATATTGGCGCAAATCAACCCATTCGTGCTGGAACTATCAATATAGGATGTTTGAGAGGAAGAGGTTCTACAACGAGAATG
>Ga0114959_10000371_pt1 | contig 41950 bp, 34 predicted proteins | sample C_130625_EF_Meta_FD_87317 | JGI IMG/M metagenome (GOLD analysis project Ga0114959, IMG submission 87317) | Freshwater microbial communities from Lake Croche, Canada to study carbon cycling - C_130625_EF_MetaG | ecosystem: Environmental > Aquatic > Freshwater > Lake | place: Lake Croche, Canada... | reverse complement strand
TAACGATATAGCCGCACATTATATTTTTTACAAATAAACGCATTGTGACGGTACATGATGTGCTAGTTGCGAGTCGTATTTGGAGCTGACTGATTATGGTGTCGTTTTATACTACTCTTTTTGTTTCTAATTTGTGAGCATATATGGTGTCAGCTTTCAGTTTCTTGGTATCTTCCTTATGCTCTCATGGTCACAGAGAGCATAATCAATAAGCCACCAAAATTGTAACGATAATATTGTTAGCTAATTAGCTGTCAATATTATCAGAAGTCAAATTCCGTCACAATTCGGCACACGAATTAGTACACCAACCTGATGACGAATATAATGTGCGGCTATATCGTTATCAATTGACGCCTAAACGGCGTCGCTGGTCGTTCTGTATTTAGGGAAACGCAAAACCACGGCTTTGCTAAGGGCTATTCGCCCTGTTTCCCTAAATACACCTTTTGTCGTGTCCTATTTTTTTTCAATTTTTTGTTTATATTCTTCAGTCTCTTTATATTTATCATAACCTAAGGCTTCAACTCTTTTTTTAATTATATTGTATTTCATCAAGAGTGAAACTACTTGCCATGGTTTAATGTTATTTTTTTCAGATATTTCCATTATATCTTTATTTGAGTAATATTCATTTAATATTTTACTATCTAATTCTTTTGAAAAAACAATTTCTGTTGCTTTTTTTATTATTTTTTGTTTTTTCATTACTTCCTCATTCAAGTCTATATCTATTTTTTCGTTTTCAATTATATTTGATTTATAGTTGAATAATTTCAATTGAATACCTTTAATATCAAAAGCTGAATTTGCATTTTTATTTCTTAAAATTATACAAGATGAAGGAACCTTTGACTTTATATATTGTTTAAATTTTTCTCCTGATACATTCATTTCATTTATAATTAATTTGTTTTCTTGTTTAAATCTTGTCCATAAATCTGTTGAAGCTACCATAGTTTCAGCATTTGTAACAACCTCTATACTCTGTTCCCACCAATCATCAAAGAGAAAAATATTTGAGGTTACTATTTCATTTGTTTCATTTTCTAATAAACCTCGTAAATCATCATCCATTACTTGAATTAAATTCCGTGTTGTGTTCATTGACGTATTTATCTCTCTTATTGTTTTTCTTACGTTTTTTATTTTGTCTATTAGTTTAAAATTTTTCTCTTTTAACTCAGGTATATAATTTTCATCTTGTTCTACGTGTTCAATCAATTTGTATAATTCTTTACAAGTAAACCAAACAATTCGCAAAATCTTTTTGGGGTCTTCAAACAAACTTAAATTGTTAATATACACTATACACTGCGTAGTATTTATCCATTCATACATTATTGGAGATTTATCAAATTTATCAATTGATGTATTGAGAGAAACTAACCAACCAAAATGTATATGCTCATTTTTCAACAAATCCTTTTTGATTTTCTCTCTTTGGTCAACGGGTACCTTCTTTTTATAATTCTTTGCATCTGCTAAAACATCAAATTCCTCAAAATGTAAATGAAAATCCCCTTCACCGCCTTGTGTATGTTTATCAATAATATTAAAACCCTTAAAATCTATAAATGTTTCTGCATATTCACTAAAAGTCTTCTCTCCTTCTGTTCCTTTATGTGATGTACTTTTATTTGTTAACTTTATTACACTATCTTTCAAGTTCTCTATCGCTTCTCTATTCAGTTTATTTTGGTTCTCCTTCTCTTGAATTATTATATCACATTTTTCTCTCATTTTATCTACTTCACTTTTTACAAAATCGGCATTTTCTGACTCATAAGTCTTTATTTGTTCTTTCAAACCTTGAATCACAATTTCTAATTTTTCATTTTGTTTTTTCATTTGTTCAACTTGTGTATCATATATTTTTGAAATCTTTTCTCCCATTCTTGTCGCCATTTCTCTCTCAACTAATATATCCAATTCTAATTTATTAATTTCTTCCTTATTTTCATCCCTTATTGTTTGATAAATCTCTTTTTGTGAAAACCCAATAACAGATTTTCTACCTTCTTCCAAACATTGACTTCCTATTTTTAACATTATATAATTCTCTTCAGGAGAGAAAGTAGACAAAATATCTGGAAGTATTTTGTCTTCTGGTATGGTTATATTTATTATCTTAAGTGACATAATAAATATATAATAAAATCTATTTATATTAATTTATTTCAATTACAATCGGCTTCTACCATTTCTTTTACTAGTTCATCAAATGAAATTAGAGGAGACCACCCTAATTCATTTTTTGCTTTTGAACTATCTCCCAATAATTCATCCACTTCTGCAGGTCTAAAATATTTTTCTGAGACGAAAATTAATTCACGTCCTGTACTTTCATCATAACCAATTTCATTTACTCCTTCACCCTTCCATTTTATATCAAAGCCTTTCAAGGCAAATGATTTTTCAACAAATTCTCTCACACTATGATATTCATTTGTTGAGAGAATAAAATCATCCGGACTATCTTGTTGAAGTATCAACCACATACCGTAACAATAATCTTTTGCGTGACCCCAATCTCTTAATGAGTTAATGTTACCAAGTACCAATTTATCTTGCTTTCCTTTTAGTATATTTCCTAACGCTACGGTTATTTTTCTTGTAACAAAATTATGTCCTCTCCTAGGACTTTCATGATTAAACAAAATACCAGAGCAAGCATACATACCATATGATTCACGATAATTTTTGGTAATCCAGTAACTGTACAATTTTGCAACACCATAAGGTGAACGTGGATAAAATGGTGTTGACTCTTTTTGCGGTACTTCTACTACTTTGCCAAACATCTCTGACGTTGATGCTTGATAAAAACGAACTTTATTCAACGGAATATTACTTGCTCTTATTGATTCCAAAAGTCTTAAGGTACCCATGGCGTCAACATCACATGTATATTCAGGCATTTCAAATGATATTTTGACATGGCTCATTGCACCTAAATTATAAACTTCTAATCGCTCCAAATCTTCATATGTTTTTTTTATTTCCATTAAAACCGATAATAAATTTGAACTATCTGTTAGGTCGCCATATCGTAAATTTAATTTTTCAAATAAATGGTCAATTCTAGTTGTTGGTATATTGGATGACCTTCTGACTACACCCCATACATGGTATCCTTTCTCTAATAACAACTCTGCCAAATATGACCCATCTTGTCCTGTAATACCTGTTATAAATGCAACTTTTGACATTATATTATTTTTAATTTTTATATTTATGTTATTTTTTTAAAATATGTTTTACAGAGAAAACAATTCCTTATCTATACTAGTTTCCTTTACTACATTTTTAATTATTTTATTTTCATTAATAATGTCTTCGTGTTTACCTCCAAATGCTTCTATTACCAATTTATTGTAGATATCACTTTTTGACGACAACGGATTTTCACTATCTGGATATTTTTTTCTGTAAATTGGTAATAATTTTGAATTGTTGAATGCTAATTTTTTAATAGCTTTTCGCAATTTTGCATTATTTTCCTCATCCTTTTCCCATTTTCCATCTTCTTTCACATACATTACTTCTCTCTTTGTATCGCTACAATGAACTGGTCTTTTTGTTACATCCATAGCATTTAAGTTTTTGATTAAAATATTGGAAATTCCATTTACAAATCCTAATTTACCAACGCTTTCCAAATCAGATAATTGCAAATCAATTGAATTAATGAAGTCAGTCAGGTTCATTGCATCTTTACATGTCTCATTCAGGAATATTTGTAAATTAAATGTCTTATTATGACTATTGTTGTGAGTTTGTGTATTATGTGAATTGTTCATATTCGGTTGTATTTGTTTGCATACTTCCATTACTATATTTTTAATATTTTCTGTATTGTTCTCTAGAACAAACTTCAAAAAATTGGCGTCTAATCCGGCAATAGATGGTTCCTTTTTTTCAGTTTCTAATAAGTATTCATTGCAGGTTTGTTTATGTTTCCATAAACTAGAGTGATGCATATATTTTTTATTACAAACGTCGCATTCATATTTTTTTTCTATTATTTCTACTTCTAAATTTGGAACTTTTTGGAACTTTTTTGTAGTATTTGTAGTATTTTGTAACCTTTTGTGTTTCTCCGTGTCAATATGTCTTTGATATTGACTAAATCGTGACGTATTAAAGTCACAACATAAACAGTGGAACTTTTTTAGCCCTTTTGGAACTAAAAATGTAGTCATTTGTAGTATAAATAGACTACAGAAAAAGTTCCTAAATTCTTATCGCATAAATTAATAAAAATTTTATGCTAACAAATTGAAAATTATTTTTTTGGTGACCACATGGTAATTTTCAATTATGGTAACAACTATTATTTTTTTCCAAGACTTTTCTAGGATTTTCAAAAATGGACAAAAATAAATGTCCAAAATTGAAAATCCCAAACACTTTTTGGGAAAAAATATTTGATGTTTTATATAATAAATTTTCAAAACAACTTAAAGAATCCAAATATAATTAACATTAAAACATACTTAAAGCCCAATCACATAATTTATACAAAATGTTATTTTATATTCATTACAAAAGAACATTTGATGATGCATTATTCAAATTATGGTTGAATCATTATAATGTTTTAAAACTTTCTTACAATATTTATGTTGAAAAAGAAGATATTGCTTTTTTTGTAGAAAATTACCCTCGCACAAAAAATATAATCAATTATATTCCTACTAGTGTTACAATGTTAACTGAAATGGATTTTTTAATGTCATATACTGTGAATGAAAATGATATTATGATTCTCTCTTACAAGATAGATGAAAAGGAATTACAGTTAGAGAACAACACAATCGGGAGAGTCTTTTATGTTCCTCTTCAATCCAAAATACTGTATACTACATTTGAAATACCTGATTTCATAATTTATAAACATGAAAATCATACAAATTTTACAGTAGATGGTATTAAAATTAAAAATAGCAAGGGCCAAGAGAATACTAATATAAATTTTATAAGCAATTCTATTGTATCATTGAATATGAATATTTCAAAAGTAGCATATGAAGATGAATATTACGAAACAAATATAATTGCTAATCATTGTTCTATTAATAACACAGAGACGGTTTTTTTCAAAAATATATATAACAATATTTTAAGAAATATTTTTGTTAACAAAGAAAAACAATATGCAGTCATTTGGCACGCCAAATGTGCGTGCACTACTATTACCGATATATTTTGTTTAGTAAATAATATCAATTTTAACAAAAAAGACAATCTACATGTATCCCTAAGTTGGCTTTATAATAAATATAGATACAATGTCTATCTACAAAACATAGATATTATTTCGTTTGTTAGAAATCCTTATGAGAGATTATTATCTTCTTACATTGATAAACATGTTTACAAAAATGAGGGTGTTTATTTAACTTTTGAAGGATATCAAAAATTCATTAATACCAACGAAAATACAATCTATAATTTATGTAATTACTTATTATCTGGTGAAGTTATTACTCAACATTATACTTTGGTGACTGAATACAATAATATTGTTCCATATTATAAAAGATTGGAAAAAAATTATGTAAAAATTGAAGATGGCTTAAATAAGCATTTGCATGATTTTTTTAAAAAATATCATGAAGATGTAGATTTTGATGATTTGAATATTTTAAATTACTGTACTAATAATAATGTTTACAAAAAAGAACAAACTAAAGAGAATAATACTGACATAGAAATTATCAAAAAATGCAAACATTTTACAACAGATGAATGGGCTCTTTATTTATCAAAATATAATTTAAATTATAAAGACATTATTGAAAATGATGAAGAATTAAAGAATTTAATATACAAAATGTATGAAAAAGATTTTTTAGAATTAAAATATTGATAGGTTATGAATACACTTTTCTTGTCTTATTATTTCTAGTTCGTTTTTTTAAGTTTGGTGTGCCAACTTTCAATCCTTTCATAATAAATTTTTTTATATCTTCTCTCTCATTATAAAGTCTATCAACTATTGGTTTGAAGAAAAAACGAACTTGCGACTTCATTTTTTTAATTTCATCTATACAAACCCAACGTATTTCTGCTTTTTCAAAGATTTTAGATTTTTTAATAACCTCAGTGTCTAATCTTTTTTGCAAAAAACGTTGATTATTATTATAATAAAAAGGTAGCAAGTGGTCATATTCCATTGGAAATATGTGTATTCTGTAAATTGAACCATGTGAACTTTTATTATCAATATTATAAGTTCCGTTTCTCTCCAACTTGTTTTTTACATCTTGTTCTGAACCCAAAAACCCTGTTAGCTCTTCGCAACCTTCTCTTACTGCGGTTTCCAAAAAGGATTCTTTATTATCTGTACCGCCTCCGAAATCTGAGAACCCTGGTGCAGTATCTTCATATTTATTCTCTTTACCTAACAAAAAATATAGCTTATTTTTAAATATTGTTGTTGGCAATATACCCGCTCCACCCATTTATATAAAATAATAATATTATTATTTTATATGAAGAAAACTAAAAAACAAAATACTAAGGTAAAACAAAACAACCATCAAAAAAAAACTTTGAAAAACAAAAATAGAGAGAAAAGAATCATTTTACCTAATAATACTCCAAAAAATATTGTGAAAATAAGTAAAAACATTGACGACCTTTTTGAAAAAGGTCTCGGCAATGCAAATGAATCATATTCGCCAACTATCAATCAAGAATTAGTTACTTTAAAGAGTATCACTAGAAACCCTATTCACGACTGTAACAATAAAGAAGCATTTGATTTGAAAGAACCTCTTAAAATCGGAGTCCCTGGAAATATTTATGGTAAAAATTGTCTTTTGTATAATAGTCCTCAAGCTAAAAAATTTCTTTTAAGAAATTTAGCGGCAGATAAACATATAAATCCTAATAATATTGTTCCGCCAGTTCAATCTCAATCAAATTGTTGGTTTAATGCTATGTTTGTAACTTTTTTTGTAAGTGATAAAGGTCGTAAATTTTTTCATTTTTTTAGACAACTTATGATTGAAGGAAAACAAAAAAGTGGAAAAGAAATCCCTGCAAAACTCAGAGACGCTTTTGCACTTTTGAACTTTGGTATAGATGCTTGTTTAACAGGAAATAAATACGCATATGAATTGAACACTAATAGTATCATTCATCAACTTTATACTAGTATACCTAATAATTACAAGTCAAAATATCCTCTTATAGTAGACATTGACGAGCCAGGCAATCCTATCATATATTATATGAGCATTATAAATTATTTGAATAATAACTCTATTCAAACACTTCTTTTTAGAGAAATTTCTAGTAATTGGAAAGATGTTGCTACTTTGCATATTAAAAAAATGAAACATTTACCACATATTGTCATTATGGAAATCTTTGAAAAGGATGCACTCATCTTCAATAAAAAACCGTTATCATTCACCATAAATAATGCAAAATATAAACTAGATAGTTGTGTTGTGAGAGATACAACTAAACAGCATTTCTGTTCTACTATTACATGTGAAAATAAAGAGTATGGTTATGATGGGATGAGTTTCAGTCGTTTAACACTTTTAGATTGGAAAAACAAATTGAACAATAGTAATTTTACCTGGAAGTTTCAAGGAAGCAATGATAGCGACGGAACCCCTTTAGAATGGAATTTCACAAAATGTTATCAGCTTTTACTGTATTATAGAATCAATTAAACTTATGAATAAAATCAGCAAGTTTATTTCCGCCTTTTTCAGAAGGCTCTATCTCTAATGCAAAATCATCTGGTTGTGTCAAAACACTACTTATTTTTAACACCATTATATTGTGTTCTTTTGCATAATTATTTACTTTATTATTCCACATTGTTATAATTTCTCTATAAGGTAAATATTTAGAACTTGATGGATAATATACATCTGATAAAACCAAATTACATTGCTCCATTTTTATTTTTATTGATTTCACTAATTTTTTATATGCACCAAATATTGTATTAAGGTAATCAGTATCATTTAAGTCAGGATTACTACGTTCTACATATCTATCTAAAATATCATTTCCTCCAATTGAAAGAAAAATAGTACTATTTGGGTTATTCAATTCCAACGGTATATTGTTTAATTGGTTGTATACATTGTAAATTTTGGAATTATTTTCAGCATAACAGTAAATATTGCCAGCGTTTTTATTTTTTAATATATCTTCAACTGCATTTCCTTGTGAAACATATAAGTTGTTTTTGAATATACTATCGCCTAATAAAATATTATTTTTGAAATTATCGTCGGCTGTGTTATTGAAACCTTCTTTTTCGTTTTTATAAATCATATACTGAGAGAAAAATGAAAAAGAAAAAATAATAATCACTAAAACAAAAATATATATATAAAAGTATTTCATATAATATAATTGTATTTTATTTAGATTATGTTATCGTAAATTGAACAGCGTTAGATTGTAGTCCAATAAAATTGTTACTATTTGCTGTTGTATTTCGCATAGGCAAACTCAAACTATTGTTCACAACAATATTATAAACACCTGGAAATGCTATATTTTGTAATTCAAAATAAAAACTATTTGAACCTAAATAGTTTATAGGTATATTTTTTATATTTCCAAAAGCAACAGTAGTTAAACCATTTGGGAAAAAATTTTCACCATATACATATATTTGTATATAACTATTAAAAGACGCTGAATCTTTTGATAAACTGTTAATATATGGTTTTAGATTAGGAATATTTTTCTTATATTTTCTACAGGTATCACGAGTTTTATTTCTCAATAATTCATCTAGTAATAATAAAGTATTATTTGGATTATTATGTGTAGGAACTGACGTCATATATTTTATATTTTATTATAATATTAAAATACAAAATATAAAATACTAAATTTATAGAGGTCCATAATCATCTTTTTTCGCCGTTTTTTTACCTTCTATGTTTGTTTGTGACATTTTATATGCTAGATAACCTAGCAAAATTCCTATAATAGAACCAAATATTACTTGAAGAACTGTATGATGATTGTCTATAACTCTTTGAATTAAAGTAATCAAAGTAATGAATAGATATAAAATGAATACATTCATGTCATGTAATGACAAATAAATAAAAATTGTTGATAATAATACAGATTGCGAATGGCCCGACGGCATTCCAAAAATATCGTATGGAATGCCATGCTTATAAATATATCGTTCTTTATTTTTCATCATTAAATGAAAGGTTTTGGCATCAATAGATGGTCTAGGCTGCTGAATAATACCTTTCAAAATTAAATTCAAAAATAAACTTACAATAAAAAATAAAATATAATAAAACAACAAATTGTATTTGTTTCTTAACAGAAAAATGGTAATAAATAATAGTAATATTGGTCCGTTTTGCCCTATTTTTTGAAATACTTTGAACATATAGTTTATGGATTTTATATATTATGTATTTATTAAATTAATATTGATACAAACAATCGCAAATTAAAGTAATTGCCCAATCCATACCATTTAAATCCAATACATGGCCCTTATCATTCAATAATTTAACTGCCATTCTTTCAATATTAACTGGGCCAAAATAAGTTCTAATATTGTCTTGTAAAGAACCAGATAATTCAACTAAAACAGTACCAGTACTAACATTTGACGTTTTAACTGGAATAATAGCTAATATATCAGTGGTAGTCGGCGCTTTGCATCTAAAATTAGTTACATTTTGATTCTTATTAATTTCATTAATTGTATATAATTGTGCTTGAGTTAATGTTCTAGGCGCGCTCGGTAAAACCAACTGCGTTCTACTATAATTTGCAGTGTATTTACCTGCAATTAATAATCCGTTGTCTGTTATTGCACCTTCATTGTCCAATATAGAATTTACATTTGCTTCTGTAACAATTTGTGATAAATTTGATGTGCTGGCGTTTACGCATGTACTTGGTAAATCTGGTGAAAAATAATTTGGAACTTTCAAATTGGCTGAATATTCGGTAATAGAAACTAAACTATTATTAACATGATTTTGATTATAATCGTCAATTACTAATATTAAATATTTGGTTCCAATTACATCTAAAACTGAAGACGCTGTATTTCCACTTGGGTCAACTAGTTCGTATGGAACTCTATAGCCCATCAACCATCCCAATGATTGATTCAAATAGTTATTATTATTAACACAATTTACATAACATTGTAATGTAGCAGTAAAATCAAAAAAAGTAATGATTGTAGATGATGTTATAGTAAAATTGTATTGTGATGTATTTATTGTTGCTCCGTATAAATTTAAAGTGATTTTTCCTGTATTCGGATTGTAATAGACTGGCTCGTGTATAGTTTCATTGTTTATAAATAATGGCTGAAAATTTGTAAACCCCGCATTTTTTATAGAATTGTTCAAAGTCATTGCAAATTGTGCTTGAATGTAATTACCAGAAGGCATCGTAATTGTAACATTGTCACTTCCATTTGTTATCCAAAAACATGTATTGTTATATATTGGGTCAATTAAATACCATGAAAATGGTATTTGATAAGAATATAACCGCATTGATAATACATTTTTCAATGTATCTGACAAATCTAGTGTGTAATTTGTGGAGACACTATTAATACCACTAAATTGTCTAAATTGACTATCTAAGTTAACAAACCTTGAAATAGTATTTTTCAAATTTGGATTTAAAGAATCCTGTTTTACAGGCACACTATATGTGTCATTTACACCTAATTGTTGTCGCGTCATAGGGTTATGTTCATTACCAAAAACGCCAATTTTTTGCTCTCTATTTGTTATTTTATCATTTTGATTTTGGTCACTTTGAGTTAAATATTCGTTTTGATATCTATCTTGAACTTGTTTTTCTCCTGCTGGATAAGTAGCATCATCCCCATTTTCACCTTTTTCATATAAATCTTGAGAGTATTGTAATAATTGACTTTGAACACCTTGAAAAAAAGTTGACAATGTTGGGTTTGAATTTTTGAATTTTTCTACAAAAGGTGATGTCGCATCCATAATACTAGTTGGGTCCAAATCATTTAAATTTACTATTGCCATTAATTCACTCATCGTGTAATTAGAAACATTTGTATCTATAGATGTCATAATACCAATGTTATTTAGTATTGATAATATTAAATATGTAATATATTATAAAAAAATATATTTATGTTTATGTTTATAATTATTATTATTCATGTAAAATACTGAATAAATAAATCGCTTAAACTTCTTTTAACATTAATATTTTCGCATACAAATTGATTCAACAATTTTTCTGGTATAGTTGTAAAACCAGAACCACGTTTCAAGTGGGTTTTTTGTTTAAACAATATATAATCAAAAATACGAACCAAAACTTCATTAGAAATTAATAATTGTTCTCTATTCAAGTGATAATTACTCTTGTAAATATATCGGTTATAATTACCTTCTTGATAAATTTTGTAATATTTATCCAAACAAGGTCTATTTTTTATTAAACCAATTCCTTCTATCTTATTTTTAGTATTGTTCATTTCTATTACAAATACATTTGCATCTATATGAATATATGGCGAGAATTCTAATGGCGTTCCGTAAATACATTTAATATCATGTTTTTCTCTATAATTTAAATTTTCCTCCCACGTTAAATCATTAAATCGTGTAGAAACTAAATAAATATGCATATTATTTTAAATATTCACAGTAATACTATGTGTATTATTTTTGTTTGTTACCTAACTAATAAAAATAATACGTATTCAATTTTTATTTTTATTATAATAAAAATATAATCATATATTTCAATTAGACAATGAATAATATAGAATGTTGTATTTGTGGTCCAGTAAAAAATTGTGGTCCTTTTTTAGATAAAGTATTTGAAAATGTGGAAAAAATAGGTGGTCTTTTTAAAGATTATAAAATACTTATATTTTATGATGCATCAAATGATGATACTCTTAATAAATTAATAAACTATCAAAAAAGAAATAATAAACTTAAACTCTATATAAATAAAAAACCTAAAACAAAGTTTAGAACTCATAATATAGCGTATGCACGTAATCATTGTTTGAATTATATAAAAAAATATAAAGAACAGTATCCTTATTTTATTATGATGGATTTTGATGATGTCAATTGTAAAAATATCAATACTGAAATTTTGCCGAAATATTTTACAAGAAATGACTGGGATGCATTATCTTTTAATACATCTCCAAAATATTATGATATATGGGGGTTATCTATAAATCCATATTGTTTCAGTTATAATCACTTTGAACAAAATCAATATAATAATTACCACGTAATTCAAGATTATGTTACGAAAAAATTAGAAGAATTACCACATGGTGAATTATTGAAATGTATTTCATCTTTTAATGGGTTTTCTATATACAGAACAGAAAAATTTATAAATAGCTTTTATGATGGTAGATTACGATTTGACGTGATTCCTATAAAATATATAAAAAAACACGCTATTGTAGCTCGGTCTAAAATAATGTTACGTGATTATGGTCACGTAAAAGGCAGATACGAAGATTGTGAGCATAGAATATTTCACATACTAGCTATTAATCAAACAAATGCACAAATACGAATTTCCCCTGAAGTGTTATTCAATTAGTCAACTCATAATAAATTAAGTTTTGTTATATTTTTTGTTTTATTTTTATTATTTAAATAACGTATTTTATTTTGCATAATTTGTTGTTTTATTAAAGTTTTATTTTGCATTTTTTGTAAATTAGTAGTTTCATTTACTATGGCATTTGTTATCTTATTAACATATTTACCCAAACTTCCATGATAATAATTAATTTTATTATAAATTAAATAGTCATATTTTTTATAAAAATACTCCAAAACTTCGCCCCATAAAGGTAAATCACCCCATCTGTAAATATAAATATTATTTGATTTATCCACATAATTCATATAAACTTTAAGAAATTGGTTTTTGTGTAATTTTAATAAATTCAATGCAAATATATTGGTATATGGACCTCCTGGTTCTTTTGGTCTCATGGTAAAACCATTTTTCTTTAAGAAATCCAACGTAAATTTATTCATTCCATGTGTAACGTGTTCACCATCTGCATCAACAGCTCCTGCAATTAAAAATTTACTTGGTAATATGTTAAAAATTTCATCTATATTGAAATCTATAATACAATCTTCATCAATTCTTAAAATATAATCATAGTCATTACAAAAATGCAAAAAATCAATAAACCAAAAATGACACATATGTCTGTAACCACAATGCCAAATATCGCGTATTGTTGTTTTAAAAAAAGTAAAACCCTCGTTTTCTTTTAAAAATGCTTTTTCACTAATAGTAACAAATTTTATATTCAACTCAGGAGTTTCTTCTTTAATGCGTTGCTTATGTATTTCACTAATATTGCCTTCATTAAAAATAACTATATCCATAGTTTTGTCATTCAAATTTTTATTAATAGATTTATTACGTTGTATTAATGAAAAATATTTTTCATATTCATTATACCCACGTGTTAAAATAACAACTGCATTTTTATTTAGATTATTTTCAATATTTTGAATAAAACTACTTATTGGTTTCAAGTTGATAACAAATTGGTCAAAATTAGTTAATTTTACGGCTTCATTTGTAATAAAAGAATAATTCAACTCATTTTCTTTGTCAGATAAATAATTATCCAAATAAAGCATTTTTACATTTGGATATACTTTTAATAAATCCAATGGAGCAACTGTTTGATTTTCTCTATAATTACAAGTAACCAATATAAATTGAACTTTCAAATCTTCATTTATACTTTTGATAATATTTAAAAAATGTGCTATTTCACTTTTCTCAATATTTGTTATGTTTGTACAAAAACGCACAAAGTAAATTGTATCATTGCTTTTTATATCATCTAATAATCTCTCTCTTCTTCTATTATATTTCTCAATTAATTCATTGATAATATTATTTGAATTGCAATTATTTTTTTTTATATTTTCTAAATCATGAACGGATATCATATGATGAAAATTTCTAAACTTGATTAATTTTTCATTTTCATCTTGATTTTTGATGAAATCAAATTCTTTTCCCAACAAAACTTCATTCACACTTTTCATAGAAACTAATAAAAAATCAAAAAAATCTGTTTGTTTATCGTCATTATATATAAATTTTTTAATTGCAACTGAAATAGAGCACGCTGTTCCAGGTTCATTATGACTTAATGATATAACTTTCATGAAATATTTATTTTTGTAAATAACAAATATTTTAATTCGTCCCTTATTACGATAATACTATTTTATTGCCATAATAATAATTTTTATATAAATTATTATTATAATGAAATGCTGTATATGTGGAACTGTTAGAAATTGTGGACCCTATTTAGATAAAATATTCCAAAATATGGAACTAATTGGCAGCTTGTTTGAAGATTATGCAATAATTTTATATTATGATGAATCTTATGATGATAGTTTGAAAAAACTGAAAAAGTATCAAATTAAAAATAACAAGGTTAATTTTTATGTAAATAAATCACCTTTATTGGAATATAGAACATATCGTTTGGCATTAGCGCGAAATTATTGTATAAATACTATTAAAGAAAAATATAGTGGTTATCCATATTTTATAATGATGGACTGTGATGATATATGTGCTCGCGATATCAAAGTAAAACGGTTGAATAATTATTTACATAGGAATGATTGGGATGCATTGTCGTTTAATCACCCAATAGGTTATTATGATTCATGGGCTCTCTCAAAAAGGCCTTATGTTATAAGTTGTCATCATTTCAGAGACCCTGGACAAGGGCAGCGGACTATTGCTGATATTATCAAAAAAACACCGCGACACAAATTAATTAAATGTCTATCCGCATTTAATGGATTTTCAATTTATAGAACAGAAAAATTTATAAATTGTTATTATGACGGTAGATTTCGCGTTGATTATATTCCGAAAAATTTAATAAAAGAAAATATTAAACATTCTGGTAATATAATAAACGAATTAAAAGAAGATTGTGAACATAGACATTTTCACATACAAGCTATATTAAAAAATAATGCACGAATCAGAATATCACCACATTGTTTGTTCTATTAATTTTATTTGTAAAAAGGTTCATTGTATTGACTGTAATGTTTTTTATTGTAATAACGATACATATCTTTATAACCCTCTCCAAGGACATTTATATTGAAATATTTATCATAATCTATGTTCCTGTGTAAAACTTTATTGTTTTTTTTAATATATTTATTGATTGCTTTTGTAAAAGCATCAGGCCCTGTAATATGTAAAATCTTTTGTTTGGTACTCAAATTATAATTTTCTAATCTCGGTACATATTTGTTTTCTATATAGTGAACCATCATATTTATCATTTCTAATAAATATGGATGATTTGGAGAAAACATGAGTAACCATTGTTCATACGTCGGCGAAAAAATTCTATAAGGTTCTTTATCATTTCTTGGTACGTCTAATATGCAAGTGTCATCCTTATTAATTAATTTTAAAATTGGGTAACTAATTACGGATTTTATATCCAAATAAATACCGCCAATTTTGTAAAGAACACAATATCTAAAAAAATCCGCTTTCATTGCGCCATACACATTATTTATTTTTTTATATGCGTTATATACTCTTGCACTAAACCTAGTTTTAATAAAATTGTCACAATCACTATCATCATAAAATACAAATTTGCATTTTGAGCATACTTTTTTATTATTTAAAACTATCCTAGCTATATCAGGCGGTAATTTTTTATCAATAAAAGTTTGGTGTATCACATTTGGTATTTTGTAATTAATAAAAGCTGAACTACTCATATATATATCTATTAAAATAAAATTATAAATTATTTTATTTTTCATACTATAGTTTCTCATCTGCGAAGCGTCTTTTTATTTTTTGGATTGGAACCCCTTAAATATATTTTTTTAGTGTAATTATTTGAATTTACTAGATTAGTGTCTTTTATATTTTTGTCTTTTTCATAAAAAATAATAAATAAAGTATTTAAATCTTGAAACATATTAATAGTTTTTTCAAAAACTACAGTATCAACATTTTTTAATATAGTAAAAAATTTACTAGTATAGTAGTCAATTTCTTTCGTTTTTAAAAATGTGGTCACATCTTCTGGATTTAAAACAAAATTATATTTTATCATGGTTAAAAAAGAATATTTGTTAATAAGGGTATCATTTATTGTTGAGTTTCGTTTTATTATTCCAATTATTTCTTCCCTTGAAATCATGTTTGGATTTTGCATTATAAACAGTTCTTGATTTATTTTTTCAATATTATTTTCCTTATTAACATAAATTATGTTGATATTAATATAATAAATATTATCCTTATAAAAGTCTTCGTAAAGTTTATCTATTTTTTCAAATTTTTGAATCCATGATTCATCTAATACGTCATCTTCATTAATATCTATTTTCAAATTCATTATTGGATTATAATAATTTTAATTTATGTAATTATAAAATGATTATATTTTTCATTGACAATTTAAACTCAATCATTATCAACTTCTAGATTATAATCATAATTATTATTATAATAATTGTAAGTATTATTTTGATAATACTTTTCCATACCCTTTTCAATTTGTTCATCTAGTTTATCAAAGTACTCATAATCATAATTTTGGTATAAGAACATTTTATCATATTCGTCTATTCCCCAGTTTCTAATATGCTCGTATTTTCTATTTTGATGCAAATTTACTAATCTTTGAAATATTTGTCGCGGGTCTTCATCTGCTTCGGCTAATAATTCCTTTTTTTCACCATGAAAATTGTTTGTATTTGTACCATAAATCCATATAGGTTTTTTTGCTATTTTATCATATTTAATACAAACACAACCTGGTGGAACATAATCACTGTTTTGACTTTCACATGTGTTACTATTTTCAGTTGTTGTTGTCGTTGACATTTCATTTTTCATTTTCATCGCGTCAATAAAATTAATGCTTTGATTTGTTTCACTGTCACCATCACCATGACGGTTATCTTTGTTTATTATGTTTTTTTTTGTTTGTAATTCTGGGAATGTTGTTAAACAATCTAATGATTTTATAAATTCATCTTCCCTTTGTTTTTTATTTCTTTCTTCATTTACTTGTTTACTTACAAATTGGTTTGTTTTAAAATTATTGTATGGTGGTGATACTAAATTATTTTTATTAGAAACACCACTATTAGTATTTTTTGAAATAAATCTGTTTGCTGAATTCATTTTTGTTTTGATTCTTAATTTATATATATCCAAGTTTTATTTTGTTATTTCAATTTTTTATTATATTGAAAAAAAAGTTTTTTTTATAAGCGGAAATATTTACATTCTTCATTTGATTTAAATGTCATCAACATTAATCTCCTCTTCCTCATCAAATGCTATGCTTATTTTTGTATTGTTACTATTTGTTTGATTTTGTGCTACTTCGTCTTCAACTAACCTCATATACTCATCAGTTCTTTCATCAATAAATAATACGTCGTCGTCTGATATTTTTTTTCCATTATCATTATTAAATAAATTCCAATTTTCATTTACAGTATTTTTTAATCTATCAACATCAATAGGTGAATATACCTCTAATAAATCACAATTTTGCATTTTTTTTTCGTCTTTTTCTGATTCCCATTCACGTAATCCAATCAATAACCAACTATTGTTTCCAATTAAATTATCTCTTTTACCTCGTCCTCTGAATTTACCTCTTATGTGACAAAGTCTTGTTTTACCATCTATGCATAAAACATGACACATTCCATTTCCTAGCATTTTTGTAACCTGCGCATAAAGTTCACATTCATCATTAGACAATCTAATATTAGCAGATTGTCTAGGAGCATTTGCAAACTTTCTTGCTTGACCTTTTGTTTTACTTCCACCGGTAGTATTTTTTACCATGATTTAATAAACTGTTATTTACGTTTATTTAAATTATTTGTTTTAGAATCAATTTTATTTTTATTTAATTAATTTTTTATCTATTATTATATTATAATTAGTGCTTGGAACGATTTCGTTAAAAAAATTTATCATGAAGGTCACAACAAAGATAAAAACTACAGTTTTAAACAAGCTTTAAAAGACGCTAGTGCACGTAAAAGTGAAATGGGCAAACCTGGGTCTATGATGGCAGTCAAATCAAAGAAATCTAGAACTTCTAGAAAAAGTAGAAAACACACGAAAAAGAGCAAAAAATCAAAGACCCATCGTCGTAAATAAAGCAGCCTTTAAAAACATTCCAAATTCTTCAATAAAGAATCATATAATTCTTGCTGTTGCTCAATAGTTACATGGGATAAACAATAAAATTCAGCCAATTTACCAAAATCTTTCTTTTCTTCAAAAGAATCGCGAAATTTACCATAATTATCTCTACATATGCTAATATTAATATTATTATTGTTATTATTATTAAAACTACTACAGTTAACATGCATATTTATAAACAAAAATTTAAAATATCTATGTATTAATGATGATTTTTCTTTAATGTCAAATATTTTTATCATGTAGTAGGTAATATTCAAAAATAAACTATTTAAACTGAATGTCTCCCAAACTGTATATTGATATTTTTCTGATAACATCAATAAGTACAATTTCCAGTTCAATTTTGTTGTATCAATATTAAAATAATTCACGTTTTCTTCTATTTTACCTTTAATTTGTAATTTCCACCTTGTTTTGTTATCAATTTTGAATTTATCTGAGAAATTTTTAAGAAATTGCAACTGATTCAAATATTCATCTATTATAATGTCCAAATTTTGATATACAATATGAAAATTCTTAGCTTTAATCAATTGTTTAGAAAAATATAAATCAAAATGTTTATTTCCATAATATTCAATACTATCAATTATCTTGATAAATTTATCAATATATCTTTCAATTTCTATATATTTTGATAACTTTTGCAAACCTCCATCTTCACACAAATCTTTCTTTGAAATATCAAAATTTTTTCGTATCAGACATTTATCAAACTTATTGAAAAAAACAGTATGTTTTCTATTGTAAACTAAATTTTTAGATGAAAAATCCAAAAATACAATGTTTTTATTTGCCAAATATAACAAATCGTCAAAAAAAACTTCATAAACATTTAAAAAATCCCAAAAAATGTAACTTGCTCTGGGTTTATCAGGGAAAATGCTTGTATTATTTATATGGTTATGATAAAAAAAAGAATCTATAAATATAGACATCTTTTCACTGTCGTCGCAAAACCCAATATCTTTTCTATATTTTAATAAAACGATTTTTTTATTTGCCTTTGTATTCAAATCCATTTCTATATTCATTTTTTCTAATATTTGTCTATTACTCTCGCAAATCTTTACAAAATCATATTTTTTTATTGTTAAAAACCGATATATACTATTATAGCTATCTGTATCCACAATATTAATTTTTTCACTAACTTCTATTTCATTTTGAACAAAAAAAGTGTATTCTACTATTTTTGATTTATATTTTTCCGTTTCTTTTGGTTTTTTAAGTGTTTCTTTTTCGTCTGTTTTGATTATTTTTTGCAAAGAATCTACATTGATTCCAAATTCCATGTTTTTATATCTGTTATTATATAAATATTTATTAGTAGTTTGTATTTAACTATTTTTATTTTTTATTATCATAAAATATCTATTTTTATAAGTCTTTTTAATTTTCTTTTTAATTTCATCACAAGCCACAATATTAAATTTAATTAATAATTCTACTTCTTGTTGCAACAATTCAATATGTTCTTTGCAGAATTCTGTAAATCCAATAGATGGCTTGTACCAATTTTCATTTAAATTTAAATTTATATGGCTATCCATTGCATCCAATAACTCTTTTTGCATACCAATATAAGTGCACCGCATACGTGGTTCTTTTTTTTCGGTTCCTTTTTTTCTAAAATAATAGCGCGCGCTTGTAAACATTTTGTGCAAAATATCACCATCGTATCCTAATTCTGTTAATCTTGTAGATTCTTGGAAGATGATACTGGAATTATCTTCAATCCATACTTCCCAAGCATCTTTGAAATCTTTTCGGTGGTCGTATTGATGTATTTTTGAAAATTTATACAATTCTTCTATAAATTCATCCAAAAATTTATAGCGATATATCTTAACATTATTATTTATATTTATTTCATTTATTCTTTTGCGATTTTCATCATCTACATCATAATCCATAGATTCATTATGTCTCTCATTATTTGCGTGAAAATTTGCGGTCTTCTCCAATGAACTAAATCCATTACTAATTGTTCTGCTATTACTAATAACAATATCACTATTGTTGAAATTGTTATTAGTATTGTGTTGTTTTCTATCAAGTGTTTCATGATTCATGTTTTTATAAGTATTTTATAAACTATTATTTTTATTTCAATTTTTTTTATTTATAGAAAATGAGGAAAACTGTATGGGTTATGATATTTTAAATCATCTTTCTGCTTTTTTTTGATTATTATACAATTTTCTGAAAAATTTATACTTAAAATTGAATTTTTTGTTTCGGATGATATAAATTGAGTATTTTCATCTAATATTTTTTTATCATTTTCGTTTAAAAAAGCAGAATTGACATAGTCAATTAATAATTTAAATTTTTCAACAATAGATAAATCATGGCCAAAACCATAATTAGCATTATAACCATAAAGATTTCCTTTTCTCCAATATGATACTTCAATATCTTCAATAATATAAACACCCCCTTCCTGTAAAACATTTGAAAATAAAAAATCAAAGCTTATTAATTGATGCTCTGGTAGGTGTGAACCATCATCATTAATAAAATAAATTGGATGTGCTATTTCGTTTTTTATAATTTCAAGGTTATTTATATTACTTTGGTCTGTTCTAAATACTTGTATGCTTGAATCCTTATATTCCTTATATATATCTATTCCATATATAAATGCATGCGGGAAATAAGATTTCCACATTCTTATAGATTCAAAACTTTCTACACCAATTTCTAAAATTCCAATATCTTTCATATTTTTGTATTCTATCAATTCTTTATCATAAAATCGGTGATAACCATGTTGCCCAATTTTATCTGTTCCATATATTTTACCAAAATACTCTATTTCATTTATAGGTTTTTCCATTTTTATGAATTAAACTTTTCAAATAATATTTAAATAGTAATCATACGTAAAGAATATAATTCACATAAATTCAAAAATTTTTTGTTTTATTATAACAGTATAATATGTACAATACAATATCATTATTTAGCCAACCATATTATGACCCTTGTAGTCAATGTTATTTAAATATTATAACTATGAACCTTCCACCGCGTGGTCCGTTACTAAAAATAACAAGAAGAGTGAAGTTGTATCCACTTAGTGAATTTAAAGAACCTAGCAATTGTACGCGATTACAAACGTGTGGCCTAGGTTTACGGTCGCTACGTTTTTTACCTGAATTTGGTGGTTTCGGTGGTGGATATTCATACTCGTGCTCGGACCTTATGACTGTAGATGAAGTACCTGATTTATTTTCGTTTTTATTATCCAACGGATATAGTATTGATACGCGAATTACAAAAATGATGAATCAAAGTTCTATAAGATACAAGACAAATAATTCTAATGAATTGATTGCTTTAATCACATATCAACCATTACAAACAAAATAAGACAAAACAAAAACACAAACTAAACAAAATAAAATTGAAAATTAGTTTACGTTATAACAAATAACATAAACTAATAAAATAAGATGGATACATCAAATAATATTTTCAAGGAATTTGATATTCCAATCTCTAATATTGTAAGCTCTTACGACAATAATAAACAAAAGGAAATATATGACTATTTATGCCATTTAACAAACAACGAACAACACAAAAAGGCATATGTCATTGCTTTTGAACATTTAGGGTCATCTTTTAATATTTACAGAAGTAATGGATTCAAAGAATGGAAATCTAGTCAACTCCAAAGTAAATGAATAAATAATAAATAAAGTTATTTACGAAGTTTATGAGTATATTTTTTTGTTTTTATTTTTTTAATTTTGTACCCACGAATGTTACCACCGGATAAATTTAGGTTTTGCGTTTGTGGTTGGTCTTGTATTTGTGGTTGGTCTTGTATTTGTGGTTGGTCTTGTATTTGCAATTGTTTTTCACCATTAAATGGTTCTTGAAAGTTTTTCACTGAATCATTTATGTTATTTATACGAGCCATTTTTTCTTTCATTAGTTGTTGAAAATTCTTAGTTGCAGCGTTTATAGTATCAGATGAAGCAGTTATAACTTCACCGGCTGCATTTACACCTGCTAAAAAGGCTTCACCTGCATTACTTAAAGACCTAATACTGCCAATTACAACCCCCACACCAGGAATTTCTTCTGCTGTATTTAATCCAATTTTTACAAACGATTCGCTCATTTTTGACAACGCTTCACTGCCCACTGTAATAGATTTATCCACTAATGGTTTAATAAATGGTGATGCTGCTTCAATTGCAACAGCTCCTACTTGCGCAGCTTCACTTATTATTTGTTTCACCTTTTCTTTATTTTTTGGGTCAGCAAGCGCAATTTTAATCTGGTCTAATTTTTCACCCGTATTTTGTGAACTAGACAAGTCAACACCTAATAAATTACCAACTCCCTCAATTGATTTCACCACAAAACCTTCACCCAATTCGCCTGTTTTTTTAATTATATTGGATTCTCCTAAATTGAACTCGCGCTCTTTTTTAACTTCATTCATGATTTCGTTGTTTTCGTTGATTTCATTGTTTTCGTTGTTTGTAGTGGAACTTGTATTGCTATTATTATTATTATTATTTAAGCCGCCCGATAATTTATAATATTTATTACTATTTGCATATATTTTTTTTGTTTTTTTTTGGTTTTTATTTCTATTCCTAGTATTATCAATTTTTCTTATTTTTGATGTTGTCCTTTTTTTATAATTCATAGTTATATTATTATATTATAGTTAGTTTTTATTTTCTAGTTTATTCATTTTTTTGAAATCGGCAAATGTCAATGCATATTTTTTGTCTACTACTTTCTTGTCTACTTTTTGCAATATATTAAAATTTAAAAATTTGCCTTGATATGAATATCTATTTGCTCGCTCCTTCAATAACATTTTTTCATTACCACTACCGTCTTTTTTGTCCTTCAGATTTACAGTTGTTACCCTATTCTGAGGAATACTATTTTTTGGAGGAGGTGCCGTATTTACCCTACCGGTACCAGCTTCTTTATTATAACTTTTAAATTTTGCAAATACATCCTTTGTCTTTGTAGTTGAATTTGAATCACTTTGTAACCTATTGGCTTCTTGTTTTTCCTTGGCTTCTTTCTCTTCTAGTTTTTTTTCATATTCTTTTAGTTCTTCATCCATATCAATATATAATGGTCTATAATTATACGTTAGTACATATTTTCTAGCTACAGTCTCTAAATATCTGTATGGAATTGTCAAATCCGAATAATAGTCAAACGCTAGTTTATTGTGATTATAAAACATTAAAACATTTCCTAATGGTGTGTATTCAATGACATAGTTGTTGTTGAATTTTTTTAATTGTTCATCTATAATAAATTGTTGAGCTTTTTCTGTCAAATCGTCAATGTTCGTTGTATCTTGTTGTAACTCAAATAGTTGTTTTTTATTCAAATCTATTTCACATTGAATTGAATCTAGCAATTTTTTTATTATTGAAGTATCTTTTTTTGTATTTTTTTTTGACTTATTATCACTACCATGACTATCATTAATTTCCAATAATTTCATGGTAAGTTCTTCTATTTTTTCATTTAAAATATAGGTTGATTCTAGTTTTTTGTCATTTTCTTCTTTTTTAAATTCTTCCAATTTTTTTTGTTGTATTTCTAATTCTTCATCTGTAAATATATATTCATTTTTCATATTGCGTACTTTTGTCAAATATTTTTCTTCGTAAGGAACACGTATTGGTTGTTTAGCTTCTTGTTCTTGTTCTGGGACAGTTTGTTTCGTTCTTTCAGACGCATGTGTTAATATTTCTTTGGTATCATCATCACTATCATCATCATCATGACAATATATTGAAACTAAATCTTTGTCATAAATATTGTAATAGAAAAAAACATGCCCAAAAAAAAATATCATGATAAAAATCAGTTTACTAATAATATCATCATTACTATCATTATAATTATTCATTAAGTCAGGCAGTATGATATAATATATGGATATGTATATACTTACAAATATCATTTTAAGCAATTTTTATTATGATTTGTTATTTCATATTTTCAGATACAGATATTCTTTGTTGAAATAATTCGGCAATATCTTTTGACAAATCAGGCAATTTTATTAATTCGTATGTTTTTTCTTCATTATCTGGATGAAGTCGCACTAGATACAAGTCAGTAATTTTTTTATCATATTTTTGTTCTAAGATTGCCTTATAGGTATTCAACTGTAAGGCATAGTGCCAAAAGTTTGAATCAGGCATATGACATATGCTTTCAGTTACCGCGTATTTATTAAATGTATTTACTCTTGTTATATCTTTAGCACGTTTCCAATCATAAATACTCAGTGTACCATCGGGGTTCTCATAAACCATATCAATAGAACCTGCTAATTTAAGTTCTTCGTGATAAACCGTCCATTCTGTCCTATAGGGTTTCAAATGTGGAGTATCCTTAACAAATTCAATAAAATACTTCCATTCCAAACTTTTTTGCTGATGATATTCGCTATTTTTTTTAATATAATCACAATTATAAATTTGGTACAACTCTTTGTGCGTATAATCACATTGTATTCGTTTGTCATTCATAAAACATTCAATCTCAAAGTGCATATCAGTTCCGGCACCTGAAACAGATGCACCATTTGCTGTCCATTGTGTTTTTATTTGCTCTTGAGTCATGCCCCAGTATTTATGACCTTCTTTCCAATTCCGGCCTTTCATCATATTGGTTATCACCGCGTCTGCATCAAAATGAGGGAAATGAGAGTGATTCCAGGTTGTTACAGAAGTATACTTAGTATCCGGGGCAGAATCAGAATCAGTTTTAATGACATATTTATGCCCTTCTTCAAAGAATTGGATATTATCATCGCGTGGATGTCTATTTCGGTTGGCTAACACATTTGTTAATGTGGGCTTTTGATTTAGTATATTGTAATTGGATTGCATGTTAAATAATAATTAATTACCGTTATCATAAGTAATTATTATTTGTTTCATTTTTATTTTCTATTTTTATACCCATAAGTACGGACCATTTCCTTTTAATTCAACTTGACTTTTATTTGGTTCAACAACAATATCATTTCGCTTAGCATAAACACTCCAATAAAATTCACCGTTATCACCATACACGTTAAAACTATTGTTTATTATTTCACTTGCAAAATATTGTGATTTATTTCTATTTCCGTCATATATTGGTGTTAATTGAATAGTAAAATCATAAGCCAAATTGCAAACATATTCTGGTAAAAATACTTTTACTGAGTCATTGTTTACAATTTTAGATTTTCCACGATAGTATACACCTGCTTCAGGACCTTCAAGACACGCGTGAACTAAATATTTGTCAGGATTATTGGGATGGTCAATTACAAATGTTTTGGTTGTGCCATTTACTGTAATGCTTCCTCCAAAACTAGATGGTATATAAGTTGTATAAATACCATAAAGATTACCACATGTCATATATTGACCAGATGAAGATAATGATATTGAGTACCAACTAATATAAGGTGAAGAAGATGAAATTGACCAATTCACCCCATAATTAGTTGAAACATATAACCGTCCACCGCCCAGAAAACAGGCGGCTTGATATTGACCAGATGATGAGAGAGCTACTGAATACCATTGTAGATTATTAGGTACATTAGTTGCGGTCCAAGTTTGACCATAATTAGAAGATGTATAAATGCCGCCGTTAGCAACTCCATTCCCAGCAACAGCAGTTTGGTATTGACCTGATGAGGATAAGGATACTGAATTCCACAATCCAAGAGGTGCACTTGGTTGTGTCCACGTTTGTCCATAATTAGATGAAGTATAAATATTCCCATTATTTCCAAATTCAACAGCAGTTTGGTATTGACCAGATGATGATATGGATACTGAACTCCAACTTGTGTTTGCAGATGCAGTTATTTTTTGTGTCCATGTTTGTCCATAATTATATGAAGTGTAAATACTACCCCCATTATTAGTTACAACAGCAGTTTGGTATTGACCTGATGAGGATAAGGATACTGAATCCCAAGGTGCGCTTGTAGGTGCATTTGTGTTTTGTCTCCATGTTTGTCCGTAATTAGATGAAGTATAAATACTACCTCCATTTAAAAGAGCAGTTTGGTATTGACCTGATGAGGATAAGGATACTGAATACCAAGATGCGCTTGTAGGTGCAGTTTGGTTTTGTGTCCATGTTTGTCCGTAATTAGATGAAGTGTAAATACCATCACTATTACTTACAACACCAGTCTGGTATTGACCTGATGAGGATAAGGATACTGAACGAAAAGTACAACTATTAGGCGCGCTTGTAGCGACCCATGTTGTTAATCCAAACTGTGTCATATCTACTCCGTAAGGTGCATTAGTAGTAATAGCACTACCATCAGATAGTATAACAGGTCCATTTACTAATAAATTACCCACTACTCCAACATTAGAGGTTGAATAAATGGTACCACTAGGACCTACAACAGGATAATAAGGACCAGTAATTCCTGTTATTCCTATTAATGCGTTTGGTCCAGTAAGTGTCCAATAATTGGAACTAGAGCCACCGCCAGGAGCGCCTTGAGCGCCTTGAGGACCAGTAGAACCAACACCAGCAGCACCGTCTTGACCAGTAGGACCAGTTGGTCCGCCAGATGAAGCCGAGTAAGTAATTTCACTAGTTGTTGGATTGTAGGTAAGCGCATAATACGAGCCTGTTGCACGAATAGGATTGACAAAGAAACCAGTGTTTCCTGCATTCACATTTTTATTAGATGAAGCATTCAATACAATACTATATGGAGCTTGACCACTATTACCTGCATAATAACCAATGGCAATAGAATTTCGTCCTTGACCCGTAAAACCTGCATTTCTACCAATTGCAACTGCATTATTTCCTTGCATACTATTACCTGAAAAATAACCAATTGCAAGTGCATAATTTCCTTGAGTAATATTACCTGAGGCATTACCAATTGCAACTGCACCATTAGATTGACCTGCATAACCGGCACCTTGACCAATTGCAATTCCAACAACTCCTTGACCCGTATAACCAGCACTATTACCAATTGCGACTGCGGAAATTTGTTGACCATTAATACCGGAATTTACACCAATACTAATTGCACCAGAACTTTGATTAGTTTTACCAGCATTTGCACCAATTGCAACTGTACTATGATTTTGACGGCTTTGACCTGCATTATTACCAATTGCAACTGCATAATATGCTTGATTAAAATTACCTGCTTGTGGACCAATTGCAACTGTACTACCTTGTTGACTGCTTTGACCTGCAAATGCACCAATACTTACTTGACCGTCACCTACTACCCAACTTGTACCATTCCAATAAATGTAATCTCCATAATTTGCAGCAGTCAATCCGATAGTTCCTGAACCAGAGCCACCACCAGGTGCGCCTTGAGCACCTTGAGGACCAGTGGAACCTACACCAGCTTGTCCACCTTGTCCAGTAGGTCCTGTAAGTGAAAGTGCATAAGTAATCTCACTAGTTACTGGATTGTAATTTAATGCAAATTGTGACACTGTTGCACGAATAGGATTAACAAAAAAACCAGTGTTTCCTGCATTCACATTTTTACTAGAAGATGCATTCAATACAATACTGTACGGATTTTGAGTATTCTGACCTGCATAATAACCAATTGCAATTGAGTTTTGTCCTTGACGATTATATCCTGCTTGTGGACCAATCGCAATTGCGCCAATTCCTTGAGTAGTAGAAGCTGCATAGTTACCAATTGCAATTGCATTTGTACCTTGGGTAGTAAGACCTGCACTGCTACCAATTGCAACTGCATAATTTCCTTGATTACTATTACATGCATATGGTCCAATACCAATTCCGCCTCTACCTTGACCAATTTGACCTGCACCAACACCAACTGCTGTTGCAACTGGTCCCTGACCAGTGAAACCTGCATTAAAACCAACCGCAACCGATTGATTTCCTTGAGAACTACTACCTGCTCTGCGCCCTAGAGCAACTGCATAATTTCCTTGACTAGTTTGACCTGCTTGTGGACCCATCGCAACTGCACCAGCTTTTTGATTAGAATTGCCTGCTAGTAGACCCATTGCAACTGCATAATTTCCTTGAGTATTTTGACCAGCTTGTGGACCAATTGCAACTGCATTACTTGTTTGAGTACTATTACCTGCTAGTAGACCCATTGCAACTGCACCAATTCCTTGAAAACTTTGACCTGCTTGTGGCCCAATTGCAACTGCACCAGTTCCTTGAGTAGTTTGACCTGCAAACCCCCCAATTTTTACTTGAGTATCACCCACTGCCCAACTTGTACCATTCCAATAAACATAATCCCCATAATTTATTCCAGTTAATCCAAAAGTTCCTTGAGGACCTGTACCTCCAGTTTGACCAGTTGCACCTATAATTCCTTGAGGACCTACCGCACCTGTATTTCCATTTGTTCCATTTGTTCCATTTGTTCCATTTTGACCCGGTGTCCCGGTTGCTCCTTGAGTTCCAGTTGCACCGTTTATTATAGTAGAAATATAAATATTTGTTACACTATCATTTTGATTTAGTAAACCAAATAAGGCATTCAGATTATTTGTAGTTTTCAATGGCAATGGATAAGATGTATATGTACCAATTGTGATAGGGCCAATTAATAGAGAGTTTTTATAATAAAATACACCATTTGCTGTTACAGTTATCGTGAATATGTCACTTGGTGTATATGAAAAACCGGCATTATATGTTGCACCATTATAAATTAGAGAAAAAGAGTATGAACCGCCTTCTGTTAAAATACCATATGTAAAATTACTATAAAAAAATGCCGATGTTGGAGCAGGTGGAAATGGTGATGTATATGTTAAACCAACAGCAATATTTGTATTAGCAGTATTTGGACTCAATTGAAAACTAATAGAAGCTGCATTATATAAATAACTATTTACACTATATCCATAATATTGATTACCATCGCCACTATTACCACTTATACGTGTAACAGAGTTTAATGTTGTATTAATTGCTAATGGAGTTGACGTTGTTAATACAAATGGGGTTGGACCCGTAACTCCTGGAGACCCTGTAGCTCCTGGAGACCCTGTAGCTCCTGGAGACCCTGTAGCTCCCGCGACTCCTGTAGCCCCTGCAGCGCCTGTTGTACCTGGAGACCCTGCGGACCCTGTTGTACCTGGAGACCCTGTTGTACCTGGAGACCCTGCGGAACCTGTTGTACCTGGAGTCCCTGCTATACCAGTTGGTCCAGGGATACCAGTGGGTCCTGCGATACCAGTTGGTCCAGTAACAGTACTTGCTGAACCTGTAAAACCTTGAGGACCTTGAGGTCCTACCGAACCTTGTGGTCCAACAGGACCAGTAATACCTGTTAATCCTGGCCCTGAATAACCACCTATTGATATGGTACCATCAATCACTAAATTACCATAAATCTCAACGTTGCCAGCAATCAATTCATTTCCACTTACATCTAAATTACCACCTATCCAAGTATTTCCAGCAACGTCCAAATTATTAGCTATTTTTACATTGTTATTTACATCAAATTCACTTTCAACTACTATTCTGGAATTAGGTTCGCCAACTTGGTTGGTCACAAGTAAAATATCTGTTGTAGTTACATGATTTCTTATTATATTATTAGTAGCAGCACGGTCAATACCACCAAATCTTCTAAATGACATTTATATATATCAAAATTTAATATAAAATAAATATATAAATTTAAATTAATTTTTAATTATAGCACGAATCAATATATGTGGAGAAAATATTTTAAACCAAAACAGATTTAAAATATTTTAAAAAAACAAAATATTTAGCTATTATAATGGGGTATAATATTGAAGTATCTTTTAACACTTTGAAACATAATATTTCTGATACACAGCAGCTTATCATTAATACAGCTCTTGAAAATGGGTGTAATTATTACTACAATGATTTTGAATTTGAAAATAATCTTCGTTATAATAGAAATCACTGTGTAATTACATTACATTTTCAAAATTATAATTCCGATATAGATTACATTCTCAAATTTATCAAAATAATTAGAAATCTGAAAGGAATATATATTGAGTCTATTTATGATAATGATACCAACAATATTTTATTTGCCTCTAAATTTTACCTAACACAAATGATGGATAAACACATTGCTAAAATGTATAAATCTAATAAGAGAGAGAGAAGTTATTCGGAAGATGATACTCTTATAATGAATACAATGCAGAAATTAAAATGTTCTTCGTGAGTAATGACCACGATGCCTATTATGTCGTTTCAATGTTTTTCTAGAAGACGACGTTGACGATGACGATGTTCCAAGCGAAGAATGTCTAAGGTTTCTGTAAATTTTATGGGTAACATGTGATTTTGGATTTCTATGGCGCCTGTGTTTACGTGTTTTTGCTTCATTTACAATCAATGGAAACAAAATCTCTTCTTGTGATGCTGGACTTGATATATGTGTATATATATTTTCACCCACATTGCCCAGATTGCCCAGATTGCCCAGATTGCTCAATTCATTTTCTAATTCAAAGTGAACCCTTTTTTTATTTTTTTCAAGAGTAAGAGAATCTTTAGGCATTTCAATTGCTATCATTTTGTTTTCTCTCCTTGGACGTTTACTCAAGAAATCATTGTACAGTCTTTTATCCAAACTACTATTTTCACTAGGAATATTTAATATTTCTGCTAATTCATCATTATTCATTTTCATTTCCATATGCTCTTTTCTACCATCGTTATCAATGTCTAAAGAAAGAGTTGCATTTTCTCCATCATAATCGGCATCCCAGTTAACCTTATTATAATAATTTTTATTGTTTTTATGAATAATTGTTTTTGTAATTCCTTTATTTTTAATAAAAGTGTCTAACATTGTTTTATATAGAAAATATAGATTATTTTTTTATAAATATATAAATAATGAATCTAACTTTTACAGAAATAGATGATGATGATAATCTAGAAAATTTGGATTATAATTACAAAACTTATTATGATAATTTAATACAACAAGCAAATAAAGAAGAATTATCACAGTACAATAATAATTATAACACAATAGTAGAACAAAAACAATTTAATCATAATATAATCAAAAATTCAAATCAGAAACTCCATATAAATGCAAATAAAAAACTAGATAAACCAAAAAAAAAGACTATATCTTATGATGATATATTGTCTTCTATGAATACAGTTGTAATAAATGGTAAATTAGAATTTATTAGGAAAGACACATTGCAAAATATTATAGACAATCATCAACAATCACAACAATCACAACAATCACAACAATCACAACAATCACAACAATGGAATTCAAATCAACCCCTGAACAAAAAACGAGTAACTTTTAATCAACCACAAGTACAAAATCAACCACAAATTGATAAAAGCAGTTACATATACAATAAATTTTTCAAAGGTTATAAAGACCCAAATCAATCTGAGAATGCAGAGCCTCAAAGACCTTTAACTAAAAAGGAATTAATCAGACAGCTTATTATTAATAAAGTTAATGCAATAAATGAGAGAAATAGAATTGCTGAAATTAAATCTACAAAATTAATGTTTAATAATAATAACAATAGAAATATAGTAATAAATTCTAGTCTTAATCCACCAAATCCTAATAATGGGATGAATCATTTATTCAAATTCAAATAAATACATTTTTTATAAAAAAACTTAAAGAATAACACATATTAAATATGTCCGGCTTTAGCTCAGTTGGCAGAGCGGTTGACTGTAGAGGTATAAATTGTAATCAATAGGTCACTGGTTCAAATCCAGTAAGCCGGATATAACAAATTTAATTATTATTTATTATTGAAGTAATAAATAATAATGATAGTAAAATAAATAATATTTTACACTTTCGTTTCTACATTGATGTCCATATCAGAAAAGTCTGAGTCGGAATTTTTTCTATTGCAATAACTTTGGTTTTCAAATACATCACGATAATTGTTATTGTTATTATAATCAATATTGTATTCTTTCTCAATATTTTTCCCACTGTGGCCTACGTCAAATAAACTTATAATTCTATTGCGAAAACCGTTATTTTTTGGATTAGGGTAGTTATTTTGACACACTATCCCTTGCTCTATTTTATCATAAATATTTTTAGATAAATTGATATTTTCATTAATAAGTTCATTTGTAATTTTGAAATTTTTAATACTCATCTTATCCAAATTTTGTTTAATTTTTTTTAAATCTTTATATCTCTTTTCAGTAAGTGCTTCCTTTTCTCTTATTATATTTAGTTGAGCTTTAATTTTAATATCAACATCGTCTTTTTTAAATGGGTTCATAATGCTAATTACAAATTCGTTCAATTCTTTTGGGTCTTTTGTATTCAAAAACGTATCCAATAAAAATGTACTACCAAATAAACCAATTAAGTAATTACGCAGCCAATATTTTTTCTTTATCTCTGCATTTTCCATTTCTTTAATAAACATTTCATCAATAATAGAAAATGCGGATTTCAATACTAATATTTCTTTTACATAGTCATTCTTAAGTTCATATAATGACCTGATTTTTTGTTGCAAGCTCTTTATTTTAGTATTGTCGTCATCATCTTTCATATTCATTGATTTTGCAGATAAAACTGCCTTCAAATAATTCAAGTGATTTTTGGTTTCTTTCAAATTGTTAATTTTTCGTTTTTTGTAGTCTTCTATTCGTTTAATTATTAAAAACACGTTTGTATTATAAATAATTGGATACATTGTTCTGATGATTTTAGGTATAACAAATTGATTGGTTTCTTTTATTTCACCTATTTTTTTTTCTACGTCCGATATTTTTTCACTTATTACTTGTTCTATTGTCGTTTGATTATTTTTTGCAATCGTATTCGGAAATAATAGTGATTTGCCTGATAAAAACTCAATAGATGTTTGTAATTTGTCGTATTGATGCGACGACGTTTTATGTGCTTCAGATGCGGCATCTAATTTAAAATAATTAACTAGTGCAAGTAGAAAAGCGATGATTCCATTTACAGATGCGATAAAATAAGACCCCCAAGTGAAATCTTTTATTATTGCAGATAATACAGTTGCTGCTGTTGATAATACTATAGCAGGCATCATTAATTTATTCAATTCTCCTTCACAATATGCCTTTGACTCCATATAAATTAATTTTTGACCTTTCAAATAACTCGCTAATATATCCAAAGAACTTGAATATTTGTGATTTTCTTCAAAATAATTATCTTTAATATCTTCTTCAACTTGTTTGAATGTATATTTATCAACGGTCAATTTAATTTCTTTTGTTTTGGGTTTTTTGCTAGGTATTGCAGTTACATTGTTTCCTGAAACGTCTGTAGTGTTATCTGAGGCATCTTTACTATGTTCTAAGGCGGTCAGTTGAATATTTTCAGGTTTATCATCAGCATCAGCATCAGCTTCATTTCCAGACCCGTCATCTTCACCATTGTCATGTTCAGCATCATTGTCGTGTTCGGCATCATGTTCAGCATCATGTTCAGCATCATGTTCATCTTCATCTTCATTTTGAAAACTGTGTAAAATTAACTCATCCAAAATATCGTAGGGTTCATCCTCATGTTGTTCTCCATCACTAAAACCATAAACAATACCAGATGATGCGGATTTGAATTGTAAGTCATTTTGAATTTCGCTGGAAATTGTTATTTTTTTATTTTCAGATTCAATACTACTTTTTTCCTCGTTATCTGATGACATTACCAAAAATTTAATTATTATATAATATCATATTATTTTATTTTATTTGAATTAAAATAATATGTAATCATACTATATATCATGACATATACACGTAAAAATAAGGGGCGTGGGGTTGCTACTCGTGGTTGGAAATCAGAAAAACCAGGATACCATCAAAAAACAGTTATGAAGAAAAAATGCGGTAAAAAATGTTTTTTAGGACCAAATAAATCATTCCCAATATGCAGAAAAAATACTTGCAAAGTCAGTTCAAAAGGCGTTTACGCTGCATACATTAGAGCAAGACAATTTAGAACAAGAGGTAGAAAATACATGAATATTTCTAAAAAGGCAAATAAAATGCTTATTAAAATGGGTGCTAAGCGTTAAGCGCTAATTTATTATTGGGTTCTTCTTATAAATTATCATTACAATTGAATATATTGTTATTATTTTTAATATTTTCATTTGAATTAATTGAAACATAGGGTGGATTGTAAACTACAAAATTTTGATAATTATTAATACCACATGTAGTATTGCCAAATAATAGACCGCATGGGTCAACTGTATAGGCAAGATATGGTGGACAACTAATTGAAAGGTCAATTGGCGTAGGTGAAATCACTTTTACACCAGTTAAATCCATTTTAGTAAATAAATTGACATTCAAATTGGATTTGTTGAATGTAAAAGAGTTACATTTATTAAATAAATAATTTGATTTTCTTAGCAATAATAAATCACTTTGGTTTGCTAATTTATTGGCTGGTTTACATAGACTTATATTACAGTGACTTCGCTTTGCTTTTTTATTTGCAATATAATCTCCTGCATTTTGAACGGCGGTGTTTACTCCAAATGCACTTCTACCAGAAGATGTTGGAAATAGTCTTGTTGGTAAAGACATTATTTGATATTAATATTTATTGATATTAAAAATTCCCATCCACCTTTAGAAAAGGTGGAGCCAAAATCCAGGAAAAGGTAGAAAGGAATAAAATTTGGCTCCACCTTACATCTTTTGCTAAAAGTTGTGCAAAAACATTTTGGCTCCACCTTTTTTAAAAGATGGATTGGATTAGGTGTCATAATTAATTGTTAAAGTTAAACAAAAACTAAAGTCCATATAATTCAAGTCAACTACGCGGCCATACTCATCTAATAATTGAATTTGTAAATTACGTATATTTACTGGTCCAAAATATTCTCTCGGTGTTGTAATGAAATTTAGATTGTTTCCAATTAAAATATTGAAAAGCTGTGATTGTAATGAAATTCTGCCTATCGTATTTTTATTTAATAATGATGAATTGAAAGCACTGTAAAATAGACCATTATTGTTACTATTATTGAAATCATCCACAACTAAATATAAATATCTTGGTCCGGTAATATCTACAACTGCCTCGGAAACATAGTTCAAACTGTTTGTATAAACGCCATTTCTGAAACCCATTGTCCAGCCTAATTTTAATGGAAGTGGGGTGTTTTTATCTTCGTAACCAAAACGGTCGGCTTGGAAGTTTAGTTCAAAACTAGCAATTTGGTTAGGAGGTGTTTGTGAATCTAGCCCAACCATCATTTGTCCAGAACCATTATTACTAGATATATTAATAAGAAAATTTATATATTGAAAATTGCCTCCTAATAGAAATATTTGATTATTTATTGATGCTTGTAGTGATGTATAGTCGTAGTTACCGTCTGGTATTGTTACTACTTTACCTTCGCTTATTCCCTCATTATTAGTTACTATTAGAGAAAAAAAATTATTATTGTATTGTTTTGATATGACATAAAATGTGTTTGGTAATTCAATTGCAGATAATTGCATTGTAAATATGTTTTCTATAACCATGGGTAATTGGAAATTAAAATTTGTAGGAGAAGAATTATAATAATTATCTCTGAATCGTGTGTCTATTATTAAATTTTCTTGACGTGTTCTTCTTTTTAAAGGATTAATTACCCCAGGAAAATAAGTGCTTGGAAAAGATAAATTAAACGGGGTGTGGGGTTTTTCTTGAATCATATGTTCCTGTGTGCTTTCTATTGGGGTAGAACGTAAATTATAATTAGTATTATAAAAATCTTCTATTGTGCCTACTGTTTTAGTAACATTTCCTTTTATTGATTCAATATTTCCACTGCTAGTTAAAAGTGTTCTTTTCAATTTATTTTCCATTTCACTTGTATTTTCATTTTCATTTAATAAAATTTTTGCTTTTTTTAGAAAATTAATCGTTTTTGCTTTAGTATCTTCTTTAATGGTATTATTGTTAATAATGGTTTCAACCAATTTAGATTCTTTTTTTTCAAGCATATATTTATCGTAATTTTCTGGTAACTCAAACATATCTCTTAATTCATTTTTATTATAATTTTCAATATTCAAATCAAAATTCATTTATATATAAATTAAATATAAATATATTTAAGATATTTTTTTACATTTTATTATATATAAATGTCTTACACTAAACCGTTGTTTGTTGGTAGTAATTATACACAACCATCCGGGGGTTGTGGAAATGTGTTTGTTACACAAACATGTGGAGGTGGCGGTGGCGGTGGTGCAACTGGACCTCAAGGTGCTGAAGGTGCTCAAGGTGCTCAAGGTCCTGCTGGTGGTGGTGGTGGTGGTTCAGGAGCTGGTAGTACTGGACCTCAAGGTGCTCAAGGAGTTAAAGGTGCAACTGGTTTTACTGGACCTCAAGGTGCTCAAGGAGTTAAAGGTGCAACTGGTTTTACTGGCCCACAAGGGACTTTTGGTTTGACTGGAATAAATTATTCAGATTATATTTATTGGAATGGCACAGGATGGGCCGTAGATGATACTCAAGTTCATATTGGTGCATTTGCAGGTCAAATTAACCAAGGAAGTAATGCAATCGCTATTGGTTCTTATGCAGGTAGAACTACTCAAAATTATTGTGCAATTGCTCTTGGATCTAATGCAGGTGCTACAAATCAAGGAAATTATGCAATTGCTCTTGGAATTAATGCAGGTAGTAGTCAACAAAAACAAAGGTCCATTGCAATTGGTCAAAATGCTGGTCTTAGTAGTCAAAGTGCATATGCAGTTGCGATGGGATGGGATTCAGGTAGAATCAGTCAAGGAAATTATGCAGTTGCTATTGGTCCTCAAGCAGGCAATTATAGTCAAGGACAAAATGCCATTGCAATTGGTTACTATGCTGGCGTGACTAGTCAAAATCAATATAGTATTGTATTGAATGCTTCATCTAGTAAAAATGTGAATGCGGGAACAACCGGATTTTTTGTCAATCCTATTCGTGCTACTGGTTCACAATATGCACTTAGTTACAATCCAACAACTAGTGAAATTACTTACTCATCTTCAAATGGCTCGTCAACTGGTCCTACCGGACAAGCTGGACAAGCTGGTATTGGTTCTACTGGTCCTCAAGGTGCTCAAGGCGCACCTGGAGGTGGCTCTGGTTCAGGAACTATCGGATTGACTGGAATAAATTATGGAGATTATATTTTCTGGAATGGTACAGGTTGGGCAGTAGGCGACGCTCAAGTAAGTATTGGCGCATTTGCAGGTCAAACTACTCAAGGAACCAATGCAGTTGCAATTGGTAAAAATGCAGGAACAACTTCTCAAACTAGGGGTGCTGTTTCAGTAGGTAGTTTTGCAGGTCAAACTAATCAAGGAAATTATGCAGTTGCAATTGGTAGTAGCGCGGGTACGAGTAATCAAGGCAATTATGGAATTGCTATTGGTTTTGCTGCGGGTAATAATTTTCAACAATCTAATGGAATTGCAATCGGTCAACGTTCAGGACAAACTCAACAAATAAATGCCATTGCAATTGGGAACTATGCAGGACGAACAAGTCAAGGAACAAGTGCAGTTGCAATTGGTAGTAACGCGGGTACGAGTAATCAAAGTACAAATGCAGTTGCAATTGGTCCACAATCAGGTAACTTAACTCAAAGTTCCGGTGCAGTTGCAGTTGGATTTAATGCAGGCAATTATAATCAAGGAATTCAAGCAGTTGCTCTCGGTACTTCAGCAGGTCAATTTTATCAAGGTTCTAATTCAGTAGCAGTTGGTGCCGGAGCAGGTTTCACTGGTCAAGCTTCTGGAGCAGTAGCAATTGGTGGAGATGCAGGTGCTACTACTCAAGGACTCAATTCAACTGCAGTCGGTATTTCAGCCGGTCAATATTATCAAGGAGCTGGTGCAGTAGCAGTTGGTGTTGGTGCAGGTTTCACTGGTCAAGGTTCCGGAGCACTAGCAATTGGTGGAAACGCAGGTGCTACTACTCAAGGAATTCAAGCAGTTGCACTCGGTGTTTCAGCAGGTCAATACTATCAAAGTCCTAATGCAGTAGCAGTTGGTGTTGGTGCAGGTTTCACTGGTCAAGGTACTGGAGCAGTAGCAATTGGTGTAAATGCAGGTGTTAATGCTCAAGGAGCTAATTCAGTAGCACTTGGTGCTGGTGCAGGTTTCAGTATTCAAAGTACAAATGCTGTTGCAATTGGTGTTGGTGCAGGTTTCACTGGTCAAGGAAAAAATTCCGTTGCTATTGGTTACTATGCTGGTTCTACTGGTCAAAATCAATACAGTATTGTATTGAATGCTTCTTCTAGTAAAACAGTGAATGCAGGAAACACTGGTTTCTTTGTGAACCCTATTCGTGCTACAGGCTCACAGTATGCACTTAGTTACAATCCAGTAACTAGTGAAATTACTTACTCAGTTTCAAATGGCTCATCAACTGGTCCTACCGGACAAGCTGGTGCTGCTGGTGCTCCTGGTGTTGGTTCTACAGGTCCTCAAGGCGCACCTGGTGGTGGCTCTGGTTCAGGAACTATCGGTTTGACTGCAGCAAATTATGGAGATTATATTTATTGGAATGGTACAGGTTGGGCAGTAGGGGGAGATAATTCAGTTAATATTGGTGCATATGCCGGTTATACAGGTGCTAGCGGAAGTTCAATTGCAATTGGTCCAAATGCAGCTCAATATAATCAATCTGTTGGTTCAATTTCTATTGGACCAAACGCCGGTCAATATAGTCAGGGAGTAAATGGTCCACCAGGGTTTTCTTTTGCAATTGGTGGTGGAGCAGGTCAGTATAATCAAGGAAGTCATGCAATTGCATTTGGTGCAAGAGCGGGTCAATATAATCAAGGTAATTATGCAGTAGTAATTGGTGATTCTGCTGGTATTACTGGGCAAGGAAATGGTTCAGTTGCAATAGGTAGTAACGCAGGTCAAATAAATCAAAATAGTTATTCCGTATCAGTTGGTTTACTTGCAGGGTATAATATTCAAGGCACCGGAGCGGTAGCATTAGGTGCACGTGCTGGTTATAGTAGTCAAAGTACAAACGCAGTTGCAATTGGTAGAAATGCAGGTTTTACGGGTCAAGGACGAAATTCTATTGCCATTGGTTATTATGCAGGTAATAGTGGTCAAGCTCCATATAGTATTGTCTTGAATGCATCTTCTAGTCAAACTGTAAATGCTGGAAACACTGGTTTCTTTGTGAATCCTATTCGTGCTACAGGTTCACAGTATGCACTTACATATAATCCAGTAACTAGTGAAATTACTTACTCAGCTACAAATGGCTCGTCAACTGGTTCTACTGGTCCTACTGGTCAAGCTGGTGCTGCTGGTGTTGGTTTTACTGGTGCTACTGGTCAAGCTGGACAGGCTGGCATTGGTTTTACTGGTGCTACTGGTCAAGCTGGACAGGCTGGACAGGCTGGCATTGGTTCTACTGGTCCTACTGGTCAAGCTGGACAGGCTGGCATTGGTTCTACTGGTCCTACTGGACAAGCTGGTGCTGCTGGTGTTGGTTTTACTGGTGCTACTGGTCAAGCTGGACAGGCTGGAATCGGTTCTACTGGTCCTACCGGAGTCCAAGGCTCACAAGGTAATACTGGTTTCATGGGTTCAACAGGCTCTCAAGGCCCAACAGGTTATTTTAATGGAACAGTATCAAGCTCAATAATTCCCACAACAGATATTTTATATGATTTGGGTTCTACAGGACTAAGATTCAAATCACTGTATTTAGCTGGAACAACTATTTATTTGGGAAGTGCTGCAATATCTGCAAATGCTCAAGGTAATATTATTGTTACAAATAGTTCTGGACAAACAGCCGCGGTTGGTTCTACTGGTGCTACAGGCCAATCTGGTGTCGGTTCAACTGGTCCTACTGGACAAGCTGGTGCTGCTGGTGTTGGTTCTACCGGAGTCCAAGGACCAACCGGTTTTACTGGTCAAGCTGGTGCTGCTGGCATTGCTTCTACTGGTCCTACCGGCCAAGCTGGACCAGCAGGTCCCGCAGGTTCAAGTCAAAATTCAACATATTGGACACTTACAGGACCCACTTCTCCTACAGGAGTGACTGGAATTACTGGGCCTTATTATCCTCCTGTAGGTCCTACCGGAACCATTTATTCAACCTCTAATGTTGGAGTAGTCGGTAATTTATTAGTAAATGGACCTGTTATACTATCTGATGGTAGTGCTATTACTACTAACACTCCTTACATTATTGATATGACACAGTTTGGTTTGACACCGTGGACGCAAGCTATTGTACCTGCAGATTATTTCTGTTCAATATCATCATCATCATCAGGTCAATATCAAACTGCATGTAGTGTTACGTATGTTTTAGAAATGGGTAAACTCATATTGCGCCCTTTTTTATACACGTCAAATAATTTCGGTAGAACTTGGATTAACAATCCATCACTTCGTGCTACTTATAATAATAATACAAATTTTTTTTCCGTATCAGTATCTTCATCAGGACAATACCAAACTTCGGTATGGGCTTCAGATGTCGGCTGTTTTATTTATACATCATCTAATTATGGTGCACAATGGGTAAACAATATTTATTCCTTAAATATTACTGGTGCTACTATTTGTTGTGTATCTTTATCATCCTCAGGAAAATATCAAACCTTTGTTATTAACCCAGGTTTTAGCACTCCAGGTAGAATTTATACTTCTTCTAATTATGGTAAAACGTGGAATCAATCAAATGCAGCAAACGTAGCTTGGCAATCTGTATCATTATCCTCATCTGGACAATACCAAACTGCGGTTGGTACTAATGCTATTTATATATCTTCTGATTATGGTAATACGTGGAGCTACGCTAGTACACCATCTTTACCATGGAACTCAGTATCTTTATCTTCATCTGGACAGTACCAAACTGCTGTTTATGGAGGTTCTAATGATCCTCAGATTATTTTGATTGGCTATAATGTTTCTCCAGGTAAAATTTGGACATCTTCTAATTACGGTATAACGTGGAATCAATCAAATGCAATAACTGCAAATTGGCAATCTATATCAGTATCCTCATCTGGACAATATCAATCTGCGGCTGCTTATAATAATGTTGTTTATACATCTTCTAATTATGGTGCAAATTGGTATCAAAATACATTGATAGACAATTATTTTTGGACTTGTATATCGTTATCTTCTTTTGGACAATATATTACAGTAGGTTCAAAAGGTGCTATTAAAACTACTTCTATAGCTACTACATTTGGCGGAAATGTTATATTAAATGGTACTATTAATAATAATAATTCAACTTCAGTTGCGATTGGTATACAAGCTGGGCAAACTACTCAAGGAACTAATGCAGTTGCAATTGGACCACAAGCGGGTCAAACTACTCAAGGAAGTAATTCAGTTGCAATTGGCCCACAAGCAGGTAATGGCGGTCAACTATCTAATGCAGTTGCTATTGGTCCACAAGCAGGTCAAACTACTCAAGGAACTAATGCAGTTGCAATTGGACCACAAGCAGGTCAAACTACTCAAGGAAATTATGCAATTGCAATGGGCTATCTATCAGGTAATGGCGGTCAACTATCTAATGCAGTTGCTATTGGTCCACAAG
>Ga0114959_10000370_pt1 | contig 41969 bp, 56 predicted proteins | sample C_130625_EF_Meta_FD_87317 | JGI IMG/M metagenome (GOLD analysis project Ga0114959, IMG submission 87317) | Freshwater microbial communities from Lake Croche, Canada to study carbon cycling - C_130625_EF_MetaG | ecosystem: Environmental > Aquatic > Freshwater > Lake | place: Lake Croche, Canada... | reverse complement strand
GTAACAAATATATTACTTTCTTATTATCACGTCGATATATATACACATATACTCACTCATGTTTCATGAGTGAAACTAATACTGTTGCCATGACGTACCATCTGAAGAATTAAAAAGGTATGTTATTTACACGCATATATTCATGACTAAACCGGTTAAATTCGACTGTCTGTTCGCTAATTGACAGCTTTTCTAACTCATTTCTCACAAAATGAGACGCCCACGCGACACCAAAACGAGACTCCCAGTGAAAACGCATTTTACCCTTATCTAACTGCCGACGACCTCGATACCCCCATGTCACCCTTTTTAATTCATGGATTTTATTCTGTATACATGTTAGATGATCAAGACACGTTATACTGTATCTGCTTCTCCTCCAGGAGCGCCTAGTATTTCATCTGTTACTAGTATTTCAAGCTTTGATAATGTTATAAGTGTGGGTTTATCGTTCAATAACATGGGCACAGGTGCTACTGCAATTATTCCAACTCTCTTTTTAAAGATCGGTACTTCTCCTCCATATCAATATACATCTCAAAATGCTGGCAATTGGATTTTTAACAATGTTCCAGCCGGAATATATCCTATAAAAAATTTAAAATTTTATTTTACTTATCCAACTTCAAGAACATCAGCTACCTATAGTATGCCTACGAATACGTCTGGTACACTTTATCATATGATGCCTGGTATAAAAAGTGTTAATAGTATATCATCTATAAATGGAAGTATTATAAATGTGAATATGACATTCGAATACATGGGTTCATATACTCCAATTTCTGTTGCACTAAAATTAAATGGTACAAGTTATACTTCTACATCTCTAACTGGTTCTGTAGCAACTTTTAACAATGTTCCAACTGGTACATATTCTTTTAGTAGTTTTTCGTTTACAGTTAATTATAATGTACCTAAAACAGTAGGGGGTAGAACCACATATACAACTGTTACATCACAAGAAAAAAATGTGACAACTATTTATGGTCAACTCTATCATCTCGTGCCTAGTATAACAGGTGTTACTAATGTAACTAGTCAACTTCCATATGTAAAGGTTTTGTTTACACTAAATACACTTGATACACCTACATCATTTAATTTAATGATCGAGAATATAACATATAATACTATATCTATAGTAGCTAATGGATCTCAATCATGGATTGCTAGTATTCCTAATGTACCAGAAGGTACATATCAATATAATAAAATGTCATTTAACTTTTCTACTAATACAATAACAATAAACGATAAATATGCGATAAATTATTCTGGTCAACTTTATCATCTCACTCCTAGCATAACAAATGTTAATAGTATATATAGCAATTTTCCAGACGTAAAGGTTTCATTTACACTAAATATAAGTGATACACCTCTATCGTTTTATTTGATTATCGGAGGTATTCCTATTCCATATACAGCAACGTCTATAGTAGCTAACGGACCTAAAACATGGACTGCTACTATTTCTAATGTACCTTCTGGTACATATCCATATAATTTAATGTCATGTTCATTTGCTGATAATAAGATGTCATATGCTTTATACAATATTTCTATACCTGGTAATCTTACTCATCTATCATCTGCGTCTACAGTATATATATCACCATCACTTTTTAAAATTATATCTATCAATGAAAATAGAGAATACAATGGAAGTGGTTGGGTCTGGCCAACTGCTGATCCAACGATAAATCTATTAGTACATGTGATAGGAGCTGCTTATTTAATTGATATATTATTTTCTGTACAAGGTGATTATATGAATGCATATGATGCTCCCCCTACTCTTTCAATGAAAATATCTTATATTGGTACTATTAAAGGTTTTATAGCATCTAATAGTCCTTATAAAGGTCCGTATAGTGCCGTAATAGGGAATTATACTTTTGATGGTGATTATACGGTTTTTACTGCAAGAGTTTATATACCTATGGATTCGAGTATAGATGCATTATATGGTAGCATAGCTCCATTTTTTTCTTATCTGTCGCTTAAGGATTATTTCTTTTCAGTAAATGGTGGACCAGACATTCAAATATGTACTACAACTTCATTCTAACCAAGTTATATCCCTTGGTAATTTCATCTTCCAACAATAATAGAAACAATCAAAGTTACATTTGCTCTTGTAATCTTCTGGAACTTCTCCATCAACGAGCTTCACAAACTGAATGCGCTTACGAGGAATAATAATCTGAAGCGGATCTTTTGTATTCTGAAATAATTTGCGTACATACTGTGTATTCAACTTTGGACTCGGCATTATTAATATGAATGGCTTGTCAAGTTTTACCAATCGTTCCAGAATTTTCTGATTCAGAGTAAATGGTGGATTACTCACCACGATATCACCCCTGTTATTCTCAAAGAAATCCTCATCTTGGTGAATAACATTCAAACCGAGTTCGCGCAGCATCTGACCTGACTGTCCATCACCATAAAATGGCTCCCAGATAACCTTATCCTTGGGAATCAAATGCAGGATAGATTCCCAGGCACTTTTGGGTGTCATGTAATCATCGTGCTTGGTAAATGTTTTTGTATGAAAACCAGCCATACGTATAAAGCGTTAAAATTTTTTATATGACTATTATAAATGCTCAAGTCACGTTATTATACTGTAACTTCAGCACCTCCAACACCTAATATAGATAGGATACATACTATATCTAGTGATGGAACTGTAATCAGTGTGGAAGTATCATTCAAGAACATGGGTTCAAATGCTCCGTTTACTGTTACAATGAAACTTAATAATGTTCCCTATATTTCTAATGAATTAGGTACGGTAACTAATAATAGGACCATAGCAGTCTTTAAGGATGTTCCAGCCGGATCATACGTTTTAAATAATCTTAAATTTTCAGTTGATTGGAAAAAATATACCATAAGGAATGGTGTAACTACATCTGCATTTACATTAATGCATTCAACACCTATTAGTGTGACAGGTATGTCTGGTCTACTTTATCATTTTCCAACTTCTGGTGGAGGAGGAGCTCCAGGAGCTCAAGGACCTCCAGGAGATCAAGGACCTCCAGGACCTCCAGGACTTACTATTGACCCATTCACAGGTTTTATATTAGATCCCAGTAATACTGGTGATGGAACTGACCCAACAACTTATCCGTTTGATGATAAAATGAATCTATATAACATAAATAATACTGGTATTTATTATGATTCAGAAAGACGTCGATATGTTACTATAAGTAAAGGTAAATAATCTAAAGGATAATTCTGAATATTACATCACATATAAAGATATAAAATAGTATTTCTATTAGATAATAGATATCATCTATGACTTGTGGATATGACCAAAGGACATTTGGACGATTATGAGGTGTTCTCACAATCACTGAATCCGAAAGTGGTCCATAGCGATAGATTATCGTGCTCATCGTTTGCGTCTGACCCAATTCAGAGTGCTAATCACCTGGGAAAACTCAAGACACCCTTTTTGCACAGACAAAAAATATTATTTTTTACACACACTCAAGCCATTCTGGCCCCCCCATCTTCATTACCCTGCTCGGATGGAACACAGCCTTGACCAACTCCTCCTTATCGACCCGGGGCACAATCTGGTCGATTGGCCACTCATACTCACCACCCTCCTCAAGATTATCTATAATCAGCTGAAGATCATAGATAAGCTTGGCAACCTTGTCCGTCGCCTCATTAAGCGAATCGGGCATTGATGGATAGTCATCTGGCGATTCAGCCATCGAACGCATCAGAATGACATCATACACCTCATGATACTTCCCATCATCGTTCCCCGGAACATTTTTCCAGATACTCAGACCATTTGGGTAAAACTTGCAGTCTGACGGCCACTCAGCCACTGGAAACTTGGGATACGAATCCTTGATGAATTTCTCAATCTCTTCGATCGACTCGAATTCCCATTTGAGATCGCATCCAAACCAATCAAAACGAGAAAACTCGAGTGTGTACATTGTGTACCTCATTCAGAGAGCCAATCACCTGGGAAAACTCAAGACACCCTTTTTGCACAGACGAATTTGAATTTTAAAAAACCTCTGCGTACAGATCATTCAGTTCGAAATCCTGAATACGCTTCTCGAGAAAAGCAATAAGCTCATCCATCTCGGCGTGCGTCATTTTACCTTTATCAGAGAGCCAAGTACCTGGGAAACTCGAGGCACCCTTTTTAATTAAACCACTTATCTATATCAATATATGCACTTTCCCGATACCAAGGATCTTCATCTACTATAAACATCTCAACTTCATCCCCATACAGAGTCTCATGATCTCCATCATCATACTTTACAGAGTACAGTCCATGTTCATCCACTGATACAATCTCACCATAGTAATACTTGGTACTGAACCACTTTTTTACAACCGAACCAATCAGGCGGTCAGTAACAATGACGCTTATATTGGAAAGCGTCTTTTCGTACGACTTTAGGCTCTGCGTACCCTGGCGGCGATTACACGGTGTACAAGCCACGAAGCAGTTTTTTATCTTGTACTCTCCTCCCAAGCACCCAGCCTTGTCACGGCAGAGCTCGTAGTTGAAATATGTGATTATGCGGCCGCACTCAAACGGACAATCAAACTCGGCCGGGCCATACTTTTTCTCCCAACACGCCTCACGAAAACCTACTCGAGGAACAACCCTAGAACATTGCTTGCAGACGGGGGTATTATTCTTATCCAGCCTGCAATCAAATGGGTACATTGTCTCGTAACACTGCGGGCAAGTCTCATGACAGTCAACTCCCGTCGTCTTCCGCCAAGCCTTGGCGCGAAGAATAGTTTTGTCAACCTGAACCTTGAACGGTGTATACGTGGGATCGCGCATTTTTACCATATTCAGAGAGTCTTCCACCTGGGAAGACACCTAACACCCTTTTTGGTGAATATCTTTTAGAAAAGATGGAAGATTTGGCATTACTTTTAACAAAACAGCTCTGAGACGATCTGACATTCCTCGAAATCGAAGTGACCTCAAAGTTTTATCACCAGCTGTATTATCATGAATCTCCCATATAATATTAATCATACTAATAATATTCACATCATATAGTGACACATGTGTGAAGTCAATGACTATATCATAACTTTTTCCTGAAAATTTAACATCATCAATAAGGTCCTCAATCTGATGATATTTTATAGGTTGAGCTAATATATATGCATAACCATCTACTAGTATATTAGTATCAGATACTTTCAACCAACTCATATATATTCTGTAGATATAATATGAGACATGTGTTCATCACCAGAAAATGGCCAGAGAGATATTTTACGGGTTTATCACCGGTGCTGAAGCGACTCAGGGAGAAGGAATTGATGAAGAGAAGACGTGGGTCTTATGCACTTGGTGCGACAAACAGGGGTGGAACGAGTAAAAAATCTCGTTGGACTGCATTATTTCATAAAACATATCCAAACCTTAAATTTAATAAAAGTGCAATTGCACGAGAGACTGGAATAAGCCGATCAACTCTGAACACTGTATACAACAGAGGGCTTAAAGCGTGGCAAACAAGTGGAAGCAGAGTTGGTGCTAATCCAGCACAATGGGCAACTGCCAGAGTATATAAATATGTACTTGTAACTAAGAAAAAAGCACCCAAAGCGTGGTATATAACAAGGGCTGACCCTGATCAGGATTTAAGAAAAAAATAATACTATATAGTATATGACTCCACTTAAAGTTGGTATTTTATTGTTTATAGTTTGTACTGTATTGGGTATAGGACCCGAAAAGACGTTGATAATTTGTTCAGTTCATTACATTGGTCATCAGATCTAGAATAGGATTGGATATAGTTGTGTAGATATATGTACTATGCTCTTTTCTATCAGCTCCTCGAATGACTCCTGCATATCCACCCCCTTGCATATATCCAGCTTGAAGTACAGCAAGTCATTCTCGAGCTCATCATCCTTCATGTGCAAAAGGGCTGTATCAATAAGATCCGTCAGCTCTTTGCACGATGGGTAGTCCGCCTTTTTATCCTCCAGCGCCAGTATGTGACCAAGCAGGGGGTGGAGTATTCTCTCCATTGCGCATCTGTCCATATCTTGAGCGTTCATCACCTGAGCAATGCGGAGTCACCCTTTTTAAGTTCTTGTAGCTATTAGATATGCTATTATCACCAGTAGTATTATTATAATGTTATTTTTATAGTTATCCGAATTCGAACTAGATGATGAACCGGGTGCCTGAGAGCCTATAGAATTATCCAGATTGGAGAAGAGGGCCATTTATTATCTACGTAGATAATAAATGGCCAAGCTGACAGCAGCACAAATGAGAGCTTATGCTCTTGAAACTATTTCACCAGCTACTGATACAACTTATCCACAGATGTATGATAAGGTTTACAATGCTATAGATAGAGTAAATACACTATTTTCTTCTAGTGTTCCAGGTGGTGGAAGTTTAAAAGATTTTATACCAAATAACAACGATTATCTATGGATATTTCCATTTATTGTTAATCAGCGTGATAATGCAATGTATTCATATTCAGATTGTTCAACCCTATTAGATAAGGTTGCTGCACCCACTTGGACTGGTCTATCACGCAGTAAATATACATCTCAGCAGGATATTGACAATCTAATGACATCTGGAATTAATATTATCTATGGTGATACAGAAAACACTCTTTTTTACGACGACCCTTTAACCATATATCTTACAAGTGCTATGACTCTGTTTTTTTGCGGATCATATATTACGAGTGCATTAAAGATTCCTAATATGACTGTTGAAACTTTACAATTAAATCCAGCTTTTATGATGCCAAATTACATATATGATACAAGTTATTCAAACCCCAATCAAATAACATATTCTCAGATTTCATTCGATTTTAGTACGCTTATGTATATAGGATTTACTATAGGAAATAAGACGCAGGATTTCATACCTCAATGGAAAGATGAAATCACATTAATGTGCACAAAGTATGGTGTACAGCCACCTACATTTCCAGCCGCAAGTGAAATCAACGTCCTTCCTTATCTAACTAATACAAGTACAGATGGTGGAAATTTTTTGAACGAAATTCTATTAACCGGATTTTATTTCATGTGTTGGACAATATTTTATTCATGGCAAATATAGATCGTTGTTTTTCAATCCAACAAAGATAATTCGTAGAAAATGCAATCAATTGATCCTCTGTATAATCTTTTTTAAAATTATTACATGGCAAACAACATGATATACAGTTATCTACATGATATCCAATCGTATTATCAACCCGATCAATACCATTGAGTTGAATGGTTTCGTTTGTAAATCCAGTTTTACAATATTCACATGGTTGTAAAACGAGAGACATGAATTGTTCTTTGGTTAGAGAAGTTTCCAGTTTCCTCCCTTTAGATTTATTTTGATGATAACTGTAAGCAAGACATATATAACATGAAGCTTGTAATCCATCACGCTTAGCTCTATTTATACGGAAATGTGTTTCTGGTTTTTCAAGTTGACAACGAAAACATTTTTTGATTCTCGTTGGATCTGGTATCCAATCCTTATCCTTCATTCTTAATCATGAAACGTCCTTTTTTTTTAAACTTGCGCGATTCAACCTCTAGATCCCTAATTATAGCAGCAATCATGGCAGAGTTCAGAGTTCCTAAACGCTGTGCTATATGAGCCGATTCCCTTGCAGCCCTATTGAGTACGTTTTTATTCATAGTGCTTCTAGCTTCGCTGAGTAACATGGCAAGTTCAAGACGCAAAATTCTATTCTCCATCGCGCGGTTTGAAATGATCATAGGAAATTTTTAGCGCCTGAGCCTTGGCCGCCTTATCCGATACAGAAACACCCTCCATCTCAAGAATAGAATCATATACGCACTTGTATTCGATAGTCTGTTCTAGGAGAGCATTGATATTTTTGCGTAGTTCCTTTACATCAGCCTTTTTCTCAAACTCCTCAACAATCATATCAGTAATCTCAGACATTATGTAGTATGTGCCTGAGATTTTTAAGCCTGATAGTTATAAGTTACAAAACTTGCTGTACATTGATAAAAATCTGTAAGTTGATATCTCTGCCCATCCACTGATGATATATAGTATAACGCCAAAGCCATGATTGCATTTTCTACTGGTTCTTGTATGCTCAGACCTATAGATGATGACTGTATAGTGGCTGAATAGTTTGTTATGGCAGACTGATATGGTATCATTATAAGTGGTGTATATCTATTATCATATATCCTAAAACTTTCAATCTTATTTGCAGATTCTCGTAATATGATTCGTATACTTTCAAGTGATATCATTCGTACATATGTTGTATATATAGGGTTTGATGTATCAAGATAAAAAAAACCATCTGGTTGAAGATTTAATATCTGTCGATACGGTGGATAGAGTGTTACCCCTCCAACAATACTAATGATACCATCATGATTGTCTCCTCCAAGAATTTGGTTTGAAAGAATAATTGTATTATTATCGTTCGGAGTAAACGCTAAATATGCGGTAGTGAAAATATTTGTATACAAGTCTGCAAACGAATATGTACTTGAATTTCCGTTGACATCATGTAGTGTAGCTGTTCGATCAAAAGGATATACAATCAATGTTAGATAATCACCCTGTGTCGGTGCAAAAGCTGGAAATGGTGTTTCCTGTGCCACTCCGTTAATAAAAAAAATTCCATCCGAACGAAATCCAAAACTACCATAACCACCGAGATCTGAATCTCCAGTGAGATTTGTAGCTAGACCAATCATTAGAGTACTACGACCTTCTGAATATGCATCTACAACTACCGTAAATTGAACAGGATTACCATTATTCAAATAAGGGTTGATATCAATATCTGCAGTCTGGAAAAAAGATCCACTAGCAGTTGTTGTTGCTATAGATAGATTATTATTGTATATAGTAAATCCTTCGTGTGCAGCTCTTGCAGGATCCCACGTCGTATAGATCGATGTCATATTATATTGTGGTATAATAATAATGTACTCATTCAAATGCAACACTAAGATTGATGTCAAGAATCTCAACCACGTACTGAATACAACAACAGATGAGAGGCGTCTACACTTATTACGTCAGATTAAGGATTCCATGGATCCATATGGTAATCTTATATGCAGTCATTATCAAAAGCCTGATGGATGGAGAATGTATGCTGATGGACCATCGCTTCAGTTTGTTCAGAAAGATATACGTAGATATATAAGTGTACCATCATGGGAATATGATATTATTAATGCATGGCCAACTATACTTCGAAATATATGTAAACAACTGAATATTAAATGTTTCTGGCTTGATGATTATGTTCAGAATCGTCAGGAATGGTTAAGCAATGGTATTGATAAGGCTGATGTTATCAATATCATTTTCGATAAAGAGGTTCCTGGTAAACCAATATTGGACCCATTCAGGGCTGAAATAGCCAATATAAGAGAAACTATTGCTTCGAATCATAACATACCATTTACTGATGGAAGTATAAGTCAGAATCTCAGTCGAGTTTTACAAAACGAAGAGGTGAGAATAATAATGAAAGTGTTTATGATGCTGAATTACAAGTTTCCATCAGTCCGAGTTCAATCCTATCTATTTGATGGTTTCCTAATAGAGAAGCATCCAACTATTAGCTCTCAGACTCTTCTGGATGCTATGAATCAAACTGTCGCACGTGATAATGTTGCATTCTGTCTAAAGGAATACAACTAAATCTTCTTTACAGCCTTGAGCGCCTTCTTCGCCGCCTGAATGTTTCGCTTTACCGATGATGGCCAAATACGATCGATATCTCGCTGTATAGAATCGAGATACACTGGATCATTCCACTTTTGATACGAGTTGACAACCTGATCAAGTTTGTCATCTGTATATCCAGCCTTCATCAAAGCCTTGAGATATATACTCATTGGAGGCTTGATAGCCTTGGCAAAATAATTTTTGTAGAGCTCATACGAATGAACATCTAGTTTCACCTTTACACCCGTCTCTGTTACATTAAGAATGATACGTACAGGGTGTATGATTGGATGCATAATACTTTTTTTATAGTATGACTGCTGCTCTTGCGAAGGTGTGTATACAGGACTAACTGGTGGTTTTACATATGGTGGAATTTTCTCATTCATCTTTCGTTGAACCATCGCCAATATTCCATCACCCTCTGTTGGGAGGGCCTGGAATGGCAGATTGTTCAATGTGCGTCGACGGATTACTGGACGGATATGCATTTGCCCTATTCAGAGACACGACAACCTATGTACAAAAAAGTCGCGGTTTTTATCAACAAAAAATACTATTTTTTTTACACCCAACTATTCACTTCTGGCTCACCCTCATCCTCTTCATCATATGGTATATACTCAAACTGCGTATCGGTCATCGGGATAAGCTCAGTCTTGTTCGCTATGAGCTCTGTGAGCTCCTCGTTGTATATATTCTTCTTGTAGTAGAAGCGCTCCCCCCTCTGAATAAGAACCCACGCAATAACCTTTTCTGGGTATTGGGTCGATTCCAGACAAAAAAATTCGTCATATTTTTCAATCACTACATATTGTTCACCACTGACAGGGCTGTATTCGATGATTTCATCCGGTGTCCGAACGGGGTGAGACTCGAACGGACACTCGAATGACAGGATGGTGCCAACAGAGACAATCATTTTACCATGGACAAGTGCACACTGACCAGGGCGGCGGGTAGCACACTTTTCAGTTGGAGCGGGGGTAGTTTTTGTAGTATGCGTCGAGGTCCATATAGCTCTTATTTTTGTTGTTATTGCATTGTTTCTGAAGCTCCTCCTCAACTTTAACGAGTTGTGGGAGAATCTTTTCCTGAATCATAACGCGCAGTTCAAACACTGTAACATACAGATTCTCCATTGTATATTCGGTGTGCTATTTTTTTATACCACCCAATTAAACGCTCCACCTTCTCGAGCAAAAAACTTTATCACCTAAAATTTCAGCTAGTGATAAGAGGTAGACTTAGAAAATAATGAATAGATTATTGTATGAGCTGTCTTTTTATTGGTCCACATATGAGATCAGGGATAGGTCATGTAACTAGGAGATATGCCGAAATTCTGAATGCTGAATATTGTGAATTTACAAATAAACCAAAGCTCGATACATACGATTTTGGATTTATGTTTATGATCCCTCTTCCAGAACAGGTTGTTGCGTTTACGCAATTTGCACCCCTGTGTAAAAAGATGATAGTGATGGCTGTATGTGAAACAGAGACTGTACATCCACAGTATTCTTTGCTTCTTCAGTTTCAGCCAATCTATTGCCCGAGTGAATTTTCTCGGCGCATTTTTCAGAGACAGTTTGGAGGAGACTGGAGGTTGTTGAAACATTATTCACCATTACCTAAAACACCGACCCCAGTGCCCCACGAAGATTACGTGTTCTATACCATCGGCAATGTACTTGATTATCGTAAAAATATTCATATGTTATTAGAGGCTTTCGTACGTCTAAATCTACCAGATACTCGACTTGTACTCAAAGCTACAACTTGCGAACAAAACAAAATCAACTGGAAGATTCCTAGAGTGCATATAATACAAGAGGTTCTTACAGATGATGAACTCGATAATGTGCACAATTCATGTGATTGTTACATTAATTGTAGTTTTTCAGAGGGTGTTGGTATGGGTGCTGTAGAGGCTGCCATCAGAGATAAACCAGTCATTATACCTGATTATGGCGGTCTCAAAGAATATGTAAAAACACCCTATATAATAAAGTGTACATTGGGACCTGTTGGGAGGGATGATTTTCTGTTTCAGAAACATATGATGTGGGGTAAACCTAGCTTGGACGATCTAATGACACACATGAAGACGTGCTACGATGAAAGGATCAAAACTTTTGACCATAGTTACACACGTTCTATTAATCACGAGGTTGTAGAATTTTTCAAGACAATCTCATCCCCATAATTCTTCAGGTGCTGCTTGAACCACTTCCCCCCAGGCCTATAATAAAAATCCTTGAAAATCTGCTGCACACGAATAATCGTATCCTCATCACGAGTCACCGTGCCATCCTCATGCAACTGGCAGTCCTCACCAGGTGGGTTGCCCTTGCTGCGCTTTGACGAGGGCTGGTCAGTCATTCTTATTCTCTTTGTCCTCTTCAAAGTCCTCAACCTCCGCTTCCGCAGGACACCCTTTTTGCCACCGCCACGCCAAGACACCAAAAAAGACCCAAGGGAGCAGAAGCAACGAGTACATTATTAATATAAAGCACTTAATCTATAAGTAATTAATGGAGGTTTCGAATATCCTACAATGTGAATGCAAACCTGGATTTTTCTATAAAAATGCTAACGGTCTCAAGGCTCATCAAAAAACTAAGATGCACTTGGCTTGGGAAACTGTAAAAGAAGTCAGGGATGTCAGGGTGCTATCGAAACAGTATGAAAATGAGATTGAGAGACTCAAGGCGAGACTAGCGCACAAGGAGGAGATTGAAATTCAACTATTACATCGCATTACAGAGCTTAATAAACTAATCTATATCTGATGACGTTTGCAATATTTACCGCATGTAGCCCTGAAAGGACATGGTTTGTTATCTAGGGTGCGCGATTGACATCTCGCCTCTGTCACCTTCTTCGCCTCTATAACCTTTGGAGCCTCTTTCAGGAATATTGTACGATGTTTGTTTCGAGCCTCCTGAATAGCTCTATTCTTCTCTCGCATCTTCAGTATCAACGCATCAAGAGTGTCTTGCATACGTTGCTCTGCCGCCGCCTTATCATATGGCTTTATTTCCACTGGGCGCGCAACCGCCTTTTTCATGGCGCACACGGAAGTCATTTTACCCAAGTATACGAGCCTCAACCTGAGTCACTGGGTGCACACTTTTCATGAGTATAAAAACTACACCCCTTTTTATACCAATGCAAATATTGTGTAGAGCAAGATGTTCAGGGTGTCAAGCCCCACTCAAAGTTTCATTTGTTACATCAGGTGATGAGAATACATGGTTATATACATGGATCCTCAAAGAGAATATAAATCTGGGTAACAATACAATGTTTTACAAAAAGGTTGGTCCAATAATCAAGCGTGTATGTTTCAGTTGTTATTATGGATCGACGCAAAAGGCTCTATCTGTGAATGATATATTTGATTGGCTGAAAAGAGGTCAGGAGTATGTACAGACTGCAGAAGTTGATTATATACCAATACTATTCAGGTGGACGTATTGGCTGTTCATCACCGGTTTGTATAATTGGAAGCACTCGCAAACTTAATCTTCTGTCCAGTGTGTTTCTCCGTCTCTCTGAGCGCTGCGCTCATTGTTGGTTTGGACCACAGAAGCCAGCGAGACCAAAATCCCGCAGTATAGGGATCTGACCAGTTTTCTCTTCTCTGATGTCTGGTTAGATATTTTAGCATTCGAGTCTTGTCATGGTGCATCGTATAGTCTTCATATCCGGCAGCTCCGAAGGATACTTTTCTTCCATCTGGAAATGTAGCGGTCCACTTTTTAGGAGCCTTTGCTCGAGTGAGTATGATCATATAAAGAGTGCAGTGATTTAATTTACAATGAACCACTCTTTATACAGGACACTACTGGAGAATGTCAAGGTTCCAATTGTTGTTGCAGTTGGACCAGCTGGTACAGGCAAAACTCTGCTCGCGTGCAAGGCTGCAGCTCTTATGAATCCGAATCGAATTGTGCTGACTCGTCCGGCGGTATCTGTAGATGAGGACCTTGGATATCTTCCCGGTACCCTAGAGCAGAAGATGTCACCTTGGATTCGACCGATGATGGATGTGTTGCCAAAGTATCTGGAGCCTGAGATTTGTCCGCTGGCATATATGCGCGGAAGAACCTTTGATTCATCGTGGATTATTGCTGACGAGATGCAAAATTCGACACCAAGTCAGATGAAGATGATTCTGACGCGTATAGGGTTCAATTCGAAGCTGGTCATCACAGGGGATCTGGAGCAGCACGATCGCGGGTACGAGGAGAATGGACTACTCGATTTACTTCAGCGCATTCACACGTCACCTGTTCCTGGGATTGAGATGGTTACATTTTCAGACGACGATGTTCGGCGCCATGAAATTATTAAAGATATATTGCGTATATATAGATAAGATGAAGAGAACATGTGTTCATATAAGACGATTTACACGTAGACCGGAGATACGATGGGGAACTTCGTATGTCAGGAGAAATTTTGTAAAATCGACTGTATTGTCATTTGTACCATCAGCAATTGATGATCTAGCTATACATCATGCAAATCTAAGCGTGAATGAAATTATTCGTGTCGGGATTGATACAGCTACTATTAATGCGATTGGGATTATATTGTCCTTTGCTTCCAAGCTGTAAGATAATGTCATTGGTTATACACCATCGTATAAAATTCAACTGAGCAACTGTAGTAACAATTTCTTCGCCCATCACCATAAACTTTATCCGCTCCGTCCTACAGAATGGATCAAACAATTTTTTAGAATATCCATCAAGACTTGACTTGTATGCAACGTGCACAGTGAAAGGCTTTCCGCTCTTTACATACGTCAAATTGGTTTGCTTCGCGTAGTTGGTTACAAAGTACTCGAGGTTGCGTAGCGAAATTCCCTTTTTGTGATGCAGAATATCTAAAAGTGTCTTTGCATTCTCCTGAATATCATAGAATCGACGGACCGAGATGAGCAAGAGATCAGATTTACTCATTATAGATTATATGTCAATGTTAACTTTATGTTCTGATTTCTTTTCACATCCTGGACATCCCTTTACAAAAAATAGATTTGTTGCGTGTGTATGAATATTTTCAGTCAATGATTGTGTTGTAGTCTTGACGATATTCGTCTTTTGCTTCTGATGCTTTGAACAATATCCATTTTTGTGCTTCTTACATGTTTTATTTCCGCAACGTTTGTTCTTGGCAGTTAGACCCATACACAATTCAGAGTCAGTCTGGATACTTGCTGCATCCTTCATAAGCTGTTTGATACTCACATCATATGTCTTTGCGATATATTCAAGAACCGTACCAATCTTCTCGCTCACACGACGCTCAACCTCCTCATTTATCATTTCAGCTATACGAGACTCCATGTATATATATAGTAGTATATATCTTTAGGATAATAATACTACACCACCAACTACAGCTACTACACCTGCTATATGTTTCATAGACATGGATTGTTTGAGAATAAATAGTGAATATATAGCTATGAATATAGGTACAACTGAAATAAGTGCAGTGGTTACAGTCATATCATTTCTCTCCATGAGTTTATAATACATGTAATTACTAGTAAAACTACATACAACTGCTAGTAATATCAACATGATCACAGGTACAACCATCACCCGAATCTCCTTATTAATGAGTTCCTTATGTCTTCCCATGAATAAAAGGGACAATACAAAATAAAATATTGAGAACAAGGCAAATGATGTTTCTGAACTATATCTGGTTGTAACATGTTTCATGATGATAATTTGTGAAGCCGCAAGTAATGCTACAAATAGTGCCAATACTGTAAAACTATTCATCTATTATTTAGAAAGTAAATAATCTGGTCTGTGTTTTCGTCTAAGTTGTACAGGTATTTGTCTCGACTCGTAAAATCGAGCCTTATTGAGTGGTATAGGAACAGGCTCAAACTCTTCCGCATGTCCTGAACCATAGTTTATCGGTCCATACTTGAGCGCATTCGCCTCCCAATCATTCAGTGCTTCAGCCTCATTCAGCACCTTGTTCACCGCCTTGGCAGATGGGTGAGAGTCGGGTCCAAAAACTTCCAAGAGTACTCTCGCAGTCTTATCAGAGTGTCCCTCCTTACGTAGACGCTCATAGTTACGATTCTTATGAGTATATGAAGCCTCTGATCGCGTAGGAACTCTAGGTTTTGGAATATTTCTATTCGGTATTCTTTCTCGACGCTTGAGCATCTCAAGCTCAGCTTCTAGTTCACGTTCAGCCTGTGCCCTTGTCGCAACTTTATTCATAATCTTTGAAACCATTCTTTTGATGTATCGTTCATTTGCAGTCACAATCGGCTCTTTGCGTTCCTGGCTCGCCAGAAATCTTTGATGTAGTTCTTCTATTGGAATCTGCATCCACTTTTCATAGGCTGAAAGTTCACGGCGCTCAGGCGCTCTGGGTTGCCGTCTAGGTTTTGGCCTCAGATCAACTTCATATATAATCAGTCTTTTATTGACTCTTCGAACTCTAAAATTTCTTGGCATTGCGACGGGATTGGGTACTTGGTGGTATGCGAGTGTCATCACCTTGTTTGTGACTGTACGTTGTGAACCAGTGAGTTCTATAGGAATCCAACGTTCCTTATCTCCAGGCACAAGGTGTGCATAAAGACGTCTTCCTGGTGTGAGTGTTCTTACACGTGTAAATTTGAGTACATGTACAAGATAGTGTTCAACCTCTTCTCTTGAAGGAAGTTTGAGTGTGTTCATATATAGTATTACTAGAAAATAGTGGCATCACCAATAAGTGGTTCTAATAAATCGCATATAGGATTTTTGAGTTGATTTGTAAAATAGTAATTGTAATCGAGCTTGATACCATTCTGACGCACAAACTCTGGATCTTCAGATTTCTCATAGAGCTTCGCCTTCTTTGGCCCCTCAACAATGACATATTGGACGCGATCACCCTGTTTCGGTTCAGAACCAGGAGCACGCTGCATAATCTTGTCACGTACGGCTACGTGTGCATGATTGGAACTCTTATACTCTCCTGATAGACTCTTGCTCAGGAGCAACTTTTCCATTGGCACCTTTCCAGCTAGAAGAAGACGCGCGGCACTTTTCGCCTCCTCGATAGCGGGTAACGGATCTGAACTATTCAGGATGTGATCGAGCACTTTTTTGCAAACCTCTCTGACGTATGGGCAATTATCTCTCCGAACAACCTGCAAACCTTTGATATCAATCTTTTGAAAAACAATCTCTGTTCCATTCTTCTCATACATCTTCGCTGCATACCTCTTCTTAGAGTACAGAAAATATGGGCAATACACCTTTTCGAGCTCGAGATTATTTGGAGCCTTGAAGAGCTTGGTACACTGTTCAGCTGCGAGCTCACCTTGTGCCCACGCACACTCAATCGCCTCTTGGCCCTTTTTACCCCCTGTATCAAACTCAACCATAACAGAGTCTGTGTCACCATAGCGAACCTTGGCACCCTCAAAGTTGGCCTCGATATAATTCTTCGTCTCTTCAATCATCTGTCGTCCACGCATTGTCACCGTACTCGCAATCTGAACCATTGGAAGCATTCCACCACCTATAGCGCCAGTAAATCCATACACTGAATTCATAGAAATTTTGTATGATAGCTGTCTGCCATTGTAAATTGCCTCGAGAGGTGTACCAATAGCTTTCTTCATATCAGTCTTTGCTTTTTTACGAAACTGCTTGAGCTCTTTGAGAATCTCTGGTAAAAGACTTGGTACATTTTGAGCAAATCTATTCTCGCCAAAAGTTTCATACTGTATTCCCGGGAGATTGTCATATTTCTTATCGAGAACAATCGATGAATAGCACAGGTTGTGAGCAACCATTATACTTGGATAGAGGCCTTCAAAATCGAGTGCTGTGATAGGTGTGTAGTATGCGCCAGTCTGCGCCTCGAGCACTGTAGCACCCTCAAACTTTCCTTCACTTTTCCCATAGGGAATTGTAGGAATCAGAAAGTTGAGTTCTCTCGCTTTTCGAGCAATCTGGCTGAATACCTTGATTTGCTGACCGCGTTCAGACAAATAGTTCAGAGGAACCCAAGTAGCCTTTGCCATCTCAACGAGATTCTGAATCGTATAGAGCTTATCCATAATCAGATGTGGAAGAATGGTATCCTGTATACAATACTCTGCAACCTCTGCAAGTCGAGATGGATCACCATCTGCATAGCGACTGAAAATCTCCTTTACTGGCATGTCATTTTTCTGCTGATTCTTCAGTAATGTTTTTGATACGTTGTTCAGAGAGTACGACTCGAGTTTGTGTTCCCGCTTTACATCGTGATAGAGATCAAATACATAACGACCAGTCATTGGAACCATTTTTAGGATATTTGAACCGAGAGCTCCACTTGCTAGCTTTTTCTCAACAAGAGAAATTGTATTGTTATTACGTCTTCCTAATACATGAGCATATGGGCTGCATTTAACCTTTTGCATACGACAGATGAGATATTCCAAGTCAAATCCAAATATATTCCACCCAGTCACAATGTCAGGATCGCATTCGCGCATATATTCTGCGAAACGCTCGAGTAGCTCTTTTTCAGTCTTGTACCATTCATGGCCGTGCGTCTCTTTGAGGCACAGACACACCTTTTCTGGTTCCGTGGAAGAGCCAAATGTCTTGGTCGTCATGGCAATCTGAAAAATTACATTGTCTGACTTGTTAGGATTTGGAAATGATCCATCTGCCGAATAACACTCAATATCAAACGACATTATTCTGAGTGGAGCAATCTCGTCACATTCTACTGGTTTGAGTGTTTTCCAATCTTGGCAGAACAAGTCATATTTTGTGTTATTCAGGTATTGATGTATACAGATTGAACCAGTGTCTATCCAACCAGCTGACTGAATACCTGTCCTGTGTAAGAAACGTAGCAAGGGTTCAATATTGGCTTCATAAATTTTATATCCTTTTCGGACTAACGACCACTGAGTCTTTTTACACTCCTCCATAGTATCAAAACTAATTTTGTAAAAAATCCTCTTTTCAGAGTTTTGAAATCCCCACAAGTCTTTGGCTTGATAGGCTTCTGTATTGTGTGCTTTTGAGACTTTATCAATAAAGAAATAAGGTTTGAATGTAAACGATAGGGCAACCGAATAACCTTCAGCTGTTCTTCCGTACGAAGTGATTGTATACCGATCTTCAATGTCGCTTGCATCCCAGGATACAGCTTGAAATAGCACCATATTTTTATAGAGTTTGAAATGTTTAAATGCCCGTCACCTTGTAATACACTTCCGGAGTTTCATGGCGCTCGAGGATGAGCTGAGCAATCCGATACCCTGGATGAATTACAAATGGACGAGTGTCTGTGTTATGCAGCACCACCTTGAGTTCATCCTTATAATTTGGATCTACAACTCCTCCAAGTACATCGATTCCATGCTTTACAGCGAGTCCAGTGCGACCAGCGATACGTCCGTAGAGACCATCTGCAAAACTAATGGTGTATCCGAGCGGAACAACGAGTCGACGCCCAGGCTCAACTACACACTCTGTAAACGCAAAGAGATCATAGCCTGCACCCGACTGAACTGGGAGGATCGCCTCTTGAACAATCTTTTCAACCTCTAGACACATTAATTACAAAGAGTTTAATTTCTTTATAATGTGATCGAGTATCTTATCAAGTGGGTAATTCATATGAATCTTCCATTCGTCTATAATATTATTAGACTGTTTTGTATTACGCCATATAATATCACCTCTGTTTGAATTACATCTGAGTGCTAAATCACCTTTGTTCATATATTGTTTCATATATACAGGTATATATTCAGACTTGGGCAATAGATATATAGATGCATATGTATTTACATGTAATTTATGAGATTGATGATGATTTTTTAGAGATAGTACAGCTTCTGATGCTACATATCCACCATATGAATGTCCTATCACATATACATATATAACATTTGGATCTTCCATGGATTTCTTAATCTGCCGAATGACTCCATTCACATATGCATCTTTAGATTCTTGGTTTTTCCAACATTTAATACCTATATCAGTGAGGAGATTTTTTAGATTTTTATTTGATCTCTGAAATACTTTCACCTTTCCATGTATCTTAGAATTGTTGGGTACTGTACACCACAATCCAGATAAGTTGTATATATGATACATACTATCAACTCAGAAAATTATACCCAGTAGTATAAAACTTAAGCTTGATTACATCTTTGAGACCAAAGTCCAGTACATTTGCATCTGATAGATCGACTGATACCACAGGAAAGTTGTATTTTTTACGCAATTTCAAATATGAATTAAATACAAATCCTAGATAATCCATGAAATTATTGGTCGTCGCTTCGCCTTCATCATATCTGAGCTGAAGTATACATACATCCTCTGATTTGTTACCCAATAGATGTCCACATGGTGCAGATTCTACTGCGCCGCCGTCAAAATAATTGAACGGTCCATACTTAAAGGTTGAGAATAGGAAAGGTACAGCTATAGACATACATAGGGCATCGATTATTGACATAGTTGGGGTTGTATCCACTGAAAAGTAAAATGTTTTATTCAACTCGATACAGAATGATGCTATATGTAATTTTATTGGATTTCGTGCGTAAAGATCTGCAAATGTCATGGGTTCTATTACATCCTCTATCATCTTTCTCATTACACCCTGAGATACAAAGCCATACGAAGTTAAAAAATTCTTGATGTCGGGTTTTAGCTTGTATACAGGTACTTTCATTGAAATCTTAAGAGCTTTGTTAAAATCAAAATTTGTGTAGAGCGACATGAAAGCAACGAGTGCTCCAGCTGATGAACCAGATATACTCTCAATGGTGTCAAGTCTCTTATCCTTCCATAACCGATCCATTGCACCTAATAATGCAAAATAGCCGAGTGCACCTGGACCAATTGCCAAATGTTTCATCCTATTATATATTCGATGGGATTATCAAACGTATAAACGCATTCGCCAACAAGAATATTCCAAACTGAGAATCCATTGGCATGTCAGTATATGGATATATATAGAATAGTATAGTCGGTATTAATATATCACCTCTTGTTATTGTCAGATTTGTTAAATATTTTAGTACAGTGTAACACAATATACCAAACAGTAAAGTCTCGGAAACATGATCGAGCCTGATAAACCACTTGACAAGTAGGTATACGAGGGCTGGAGCTAAAACTTTCTGACTTTTTAGATCAGGAAGTGGCATCTTACTTAGTAGCAAGAATATATTCGCAATATTGATTAAATGAAAATGGAGCTCTTAAATATTGGGATTCGAATCGATCCCTAATCTCCATATAATTATCTAGCAACCATTCACTATTCCAATCTTGCCACGTCTCTGGATCCATCTCTTCAGGAGTATCTGAATCATCAGATTCGTAGGCAAGTTCTCTTTCATCCCATAACGCCTTGGGTGCCTCATCACCAAGTCCGTATGAAACCTTCTTAAACACCATTTATAGTATTAGATAGTATAAGTTTTAAGTAAAGTACATTTTGATACAAACTCTGGATAATATTTTGTAAAGTGATCCAGAAATGTAGACTCGTGCACAACTATATAGTTGAACTCAAATGTGGCACACGCAAGAATTTCTTCAAGTGGAGCAGTCCTGATAGTATCATCAATAAATAGCAAATCTTCAGTCAAGATGCGATTCACCATGCACAAATTTGAAACTGGTGAAATCATTGCGTTTATGACACCGAGCTGCAGACGGTGATTTTCTGCATTTGCTATTATACAGCGAACAAGTCGTCCATCAGGCTCTACTCCCAGATAATTTTTTACTCGACGTTTCAGAGCAACAGAATAGGTACCATTTCCTGCACCTAGTTCGAGTACACAAGCATCTACCGGAATTTGAGATACTACATCCGCAATCTGAGATTCATCGACTGTAATTGGACCAATATACATTATACCATAGTAAGGGTCTCTCTCTTTAGGCTCGGTACAGCATCGAGGATAGCCTGAAAAGCACCTTCTGTCTGTACCTCGTCATTACCAAAATAAGACTTGAGACCGTTCTTGATAACCTCTCGCGTAATAGAACCCTTTGCATTTTTTACAGTATATTTAACCTTATTCTTGTCAACATTGACGATATCAATCTCCTCTCTGCCCATATATAGTTTGATAAACGATCGAAGTTCCTTCTCTCGTTTATTAAGGACTGTTAAATCCTTCCGTGCTTCTTTCAATTGAGTTTTGAGTTCAACCCAAGATGACATTGCTTCACGGAAATCCTCCATTTATTTTAAAACTATTTAATTCTTTAATCTAAATACCCTGTTTAAATGGGTTTACGTTTGTGAGGTATCCACGTAGTGGATCACCAGGTGCCATTACATTTGGCTGAGATCTGATATCGTACAGGGATCCTCTACGCGTGTTGGCACCAGTCGAGCTCTTGGGGATGAATGGATTTGCACCTGAGAGCATGTTGGAGCTGTAGCCAGACAAACCCATGCGCTGACCACTTAGACCATAAGCACCAGCTGAAGACACTGGCATACCTACATATCTACTTCTACGTCTGTAAGCAGAAGATGCACTAGGATCTTCAAAACCTGTATTCCCCTCAGCTGCTAGACGCGTTTGGGCGGCGGTGGTGGTGGGGACGGGAAGCATATAAACCCCAGCCTGAGTCATTTGATTCACAACTTCTGCTCTTGCCGCATTAAGTTCATTTTTTAGAGCCTGTATATTAATATTATCCATCCCAATTATTCTACCTTTTCCGAGAACATCATTTACATCTCCTTTCATTGTATTTACCCCAGTGAGAAAATTTGACCAAGCAGTTTGAAGAGCTGTTACTGAGTTATCTGAAAACGCGTCTGGTATTCTAGTTAGAAATGTATACATATTTTGTAATACGGTATCATCGAATGTATTTACAGCCGCATTAGTTGAATCTGCATCCCATGCAGCTAGTTCAGAGAATGCTCCATTCGTAGGGACATCAGCTGCTGATGTTACCGCAGTTGGTGCCGTATATCTAGATCTCATCATAGGAGCACGTCTATATGTACCCGTCGTACCCGTCGTACCCGTCGTCGTCGTCCTTACTGCAGGTGTTGCAGAGTTATTTGTATACCAATACCATAGAACTACAAGTGCAACAAGTATCAAAAGTTTCTTGTTTCCCTTTGCCATTTGATATATATCACGAAAAAAATCTAGTCGAGATAATCCATCTGGTCATCATCAGATTCGTCTGAGAATAAATATGTCCCTCTTGTCCGAACAATCTGTCTGGATTCCTTGACCTGAAGTATTTTGAAAATTGGACCAAATGATTTTTTCAGAAACCACACACCAGTGAGCTCCACAATCAAATCAACGCTAGACCATTCAGAGGACTGATCCTTCTGAGATTTGTTTGAATCCCAAAAAGTTGTGATGACGCGGCCACATGCCGTTGCGAGACAAGTCTCAAACGTTTCAGCACTCAGCGAACTCTGGAATGCCTTTCCAATAGTATCTGGAGAAATTTCTCTACCGAACCATGCAACTGAAGACTCATTCGCCTTGGATATAATCTGATCCTCGAGACTCTTCACCTGGGAAAGTTGAGACTCGTCGAGCTGAAGCACGATAGGCTTCCCATCAAATGAAGTCACGTTGAGCTTATTAAACTGGATACGGTTGTTTCCGGTTACTTTTAGATAATACCGACCATCTGGAACCTTGACTGGTGCACCATACTCCATTAGGATTCACATAGACAATATTATTAAGTTAAAGACGCAGTGCACTTAGTAAGTATAATGGAGTCTGTACTATCTCTGCTTGAGGAGCTATCTAAGGAGGTCAAGGCACTTCGCAAGGATGTTCGCAAGATTCGTCAGCATATTGATGATCCTCTAGGCGATAAGGCGAAGCTCCGCTCACAGAACAATGGTTTCCGCAAGCCTCAAGTTGTTTCTGAGGAGCTTCGTACTTTCCTGAACCTTGGAGCTGATGACAGGATTTCTCGCGCCGAAGTGACTCGTAAGCTCAATGAGTATGTAACCGAGCATGGACTCAAGAATGGTCAGAATCTTACTATGGATGATGCGCTACGTTCTCTGCTTGCACCACCTGATGATGTTCAGGTTACATTTCTCAATATCCAAAAGTACATCAACCGCCACTATCTGAAGGAGGTTGTACCAGAGGCTGTTGTAGCCGAGCCAGTGGTAGAGAAGAAGAAGCCAACTCTGAAGAAGAAGTGAGTCACGCCTTGCCACTTAGAAAATAAATACTCGTGTAATATATGTCAGAAGAAGAATTGATTCCCTGTCCACAATTAGACAAAAAATATATAGAAACTCTTGTGGGTACAAAGATTAAGAATCTAAACTTGTACCAGCGAGCATTTACACACAAATCAGCACTTAAGAAGTATCAGCTCGATGACGACTATGAAACATTGGAGTTTATGGGTGATTCTGTACTTGGTTTTGTCATCACGAAATATCTGTTTGATAGATACGCAGACAAGAAGGAGGGATTTCTCACCCGTGCGCGAACCAAGATTGTCAGGAGTCAAACGCTGGCCGGATTTGCTAAAAAGCTGGGTCTTGGGAATTTGATACTCATGGATGACAAGGGTATTAGAAACAACTGGAACAACAACCCAAAAATTCTCGAGGATTGTTTTGAAGCTCTAGTTGGTGCTATATATCTAGATCTTGGTATGATTTACGCAAGAGATTTTATACTCAATATACTATCATCATATGATGTATCACTAGAAGATGACAATTACAAGGATCAAGTGATGAGATATTGTCAGTCTATGAAGCAGAAGATTCCTGAATATCCAGTGGTATCACATGATAATGGTGTATTCTGTGTTCAGCTTGTTATGAATAATATAGTATATGGATGTGGGTACGCAAAGACAAAGAAGGAGGCTGAACAAAATGCTGCATACATAACGCTTAAAACACTTAACCTTAAGATACCTAAGCATGCATCCGGTGGTGCAGAAGCTCCTTGAGAAACAATACGCTGATCAAAAATCGGATGAGTGGCTCAAGCTCCGAGGTACTATGTTGACAGCCTCCGATGTCGCCACAGCCCTTGGTGATAATCCATACGAAAAACCATCGAGCCTCATTTTGAAAAAGTGCGGAGTTCCTTCAGAGTTCAAGGGAAATGATGCAACACGACATGGTGAAAAATACGAGTCTGTCGCCAGAGATTTGTACTGTGAAAAAACTGGCGAGGTTGCTCATGAGCTTGGACTTGTTCAGCATCCCGAGATCAAGTGGCTCGGTGGATCTGCCGATGGAGTGACAGAGTCTGGGAGACTGATTGAGATCAAGTGCCCGGTATCACGCAAGATTGAAAACAAAGTTCCAAAGCATTATCTTCCACAAATTCAGATACTATTGGAAGTGCTCAATCTTGATGAGTGTGATTTCATTCAGTACAGACCAGAACCACTCGAGTATCAGGTGACTACAATCAAAAGAGATCGGGACTGGTTCGCTGAGCGTCTTCCGAAACTCCAGGCATTCTGGGACGAGGTGATATATAAAAGAGAAAATGGTCTTTGTGAAATAGAATGACGTGCAGTTGGTGCAAGAAAAAGGGTCTTACACTAAAATGCAAGGGATGTCAGATGATGTTTTGCACAACTGATATTCAACTTGAGAAACATTGTTGTCTATTAATGGAGGATGTAAAGAGGGCTGAACTCGAGGCGCTCGAAAAGTCGTTGCCAAAGGTGGTGGCTGAAAAGGTTGTTAAATTTTAACGGTATGGATTATCAATCTGGCGTGGGACAAAGAGATCCTGACTACGATTAAAGACAGTCATTGGTCTTCCAAAGTTCATTGGTGTGACTCCATATGTACTTGTTTCATTTGTTTTCCAACCATTCGTTGGTACACCTGGTGCAAAGACATTACTTGGTGGTGGTCTTGGAAATTGATTCAATTGGTTCTGTATCGTTGGATCATTCATCGTTACAATGTACATACATTTTAGTTTTGACCTTGTCTTGATGTCTAGTCCACATCTCATCAAGATCAATATTGAGCATGAAAGCAAGCTGGAAGAGATAGCTAAATACATCCCCCATCTCCATGACTACATCAATACCACGCTCTTTTTTCAGATTCGTCTTGCGACAATACTTGAGCACCTGTCTAATGGCTGAAGCAAGTTCTCCACTCTCTTCTGTGTACAGCATCCAGACTCTCTCGATTGAAGCCTTATCCCACCCCTTCAATTTACATAATTCAGCCGTTTCGAATTTATAACGATTCATCTTGTGAATTTAGCTCGTCTCGTCTTTATCATTGGGTAATGACCATACAATAAGCATTATAAAAAATGCTAAAATAAACGCCATAAACAATTCATTCATTTATATTCCTCTATAAATTTCTCCGGCTGGCTTGAGCCCGTATGCCGACATATTCTTTGGTAGAGGTGGTGGCACAGGGAGATACCCAATCTTACCTATATAATATTTATTCAGTTTCACTTTGGGAATGATTACATTCACAGCCCTCTGTACAGCTTCCTGATTCATTTGATCAACTGTTGCATATGTATTTATGAAATTATCGAAATATGTATTACGTAGAAATTGTTCTATATCAATAGGATTCTGTGGTGGTATCTGTACACCGAGTTGTGCATTTACTGCAGCCTGTATATTTGCACTTACGGCTGATATATTCTGGGAAGAGGTGAGTTGTGTATATCTTGGATCTGTAGGATTATTAATATTCGATGCTAACGATTGCATTTACTATAAGAGTTTAAAAAAATCAAAACCTTTTACAGTAATGAGGGTCATCAAGCGTAATAATAATGTTACGGATATGTTGTTTGACAAGGTGACTGCCAGAATCAGTGGCTTATGTGACGGGCTGGTAGTGCAACCTGCGAAAGTTGCCCAAAAGGTGTTTGCATCTATGTATGATGGTATCAAGACTTCAGAGATTGATGATATATCTGCTGATATATCTATTCATATGATTACTGAACACCCTGATTACGAGACTCTTGCGACACGACTTCTTGTCAGCAATATGCACAAAACAAGTCCAACATGTTTCTCAGACTGTATTCTCAGCCTGTACAAGGATGGTGTAATCTCTGAAAAGTTTATGAAAAATTTTAAACTCGAAATGGATTCCTGGATCGAGCATACTCGCGACTATAAATTTGGATTCTTCGGTCTCAAGACACTGCAGAAGATGTATCTCAACAAGGGTGAGACTCCACAGTACATGTATATGCGTGTAGCTTTGGCTATTCACGGCGATGATTATCCTCGAGTCAGAGAGACGTATGATCTCATGTCCAAACATTACTTTATTCATGCAACCCCAACACTATTCAATGCAGGAAGTAATCGTCCTCAAATGAGTTCCTGTTTCCTTCAGGCTATGAAAGATGACTCGATGAATGGTATATATGGTACACTGAACGACTGTGCACAAATTTCCAAATGGTCAGGCGGTATAGGTATGCATATTCACAATGTCCGCGCAAAGGGTTCAAAGATTCGTGGTACGAATGGTATTTCAGATGGTATTATTCCAATGTTGCGCGTTTTCAATGCAACTGCACGCTATGTGAATCAGGGTGGTCGACGAAAGGGGTCAATCGCAGTCTATCTCGAACCTTGGCACGCAGACATTATGGAGTTTCTCGATCTGCGCCTCAATCAGGGTGACGAAGAGGCTCGATGCCGCGACCTATTTACAGCCCTCTGGATTCCAGACGTGTTCATGCACCGAGTGAAGAATGACCAGGATTGGTACCTCATGTGCCCAGACGAGTCTCCTCACTTGTCCGATGTCCACAGTACAGAATTTGAGAGACTATACAGCAAGTATATAGCAGAGGGGAAATACAGAAAGATTGTCAAGGCTCGCGATGTATGGGCAGCGATACTCAAGTCACAGGTTGAGACTGGTACTCCCTACATGCTCTACAAGGATGCCTGCAATGCCAAGTCAAATCAGCAACATCTCGGAACTATCAAGTCTTCCAACCTCTGTACCGAAATCATTGAGTACTCCGACAAGGATGAGACGGCTGTATGCAACCTAGCGAGTATCAGCTTGCCGGCATTTATTCAGGATGGAGGAATTGCAATCGAAAAGTTGGAAGAGGTGACGAGGGTCGTCACTCGTAATCTCAACAAAGTCATCGACGAGAATTATTACCCCACAGAGGCTGCACGAAAGTCCAATATGCGCCATAGACCCATTGCAATCGGTGTTCAAGGACTTGCTGACGCGTATCAAATGTTAGGATATGCCTTTGATTCACCTGAAGCGAAAAGTATGAACCGAATCATATTTGAGTCTATTTATTTCAGTGCTTTGGCTGAGTCGTGTAGGTTGGCTAAGGAACAGGGACCATACGAATCTTATGAGGGATCACCTTCATCAAAGGGGGTGTTGCAGCCTGATTTATGGGGTGTACAATGCGAAAGCCCATACTTCGATTATAAGGGTCTTCGTGAAGGCATAGCAAAGTACGGGCTCAGGAATTCGTTGCTCGTTGCACCGATGCCGACAGCCTCGACATCTCAGATTCTCGGAAACAACGAGTGCTTCGAGCCATTCACAAGCAATCTGTATCTGCGCAGAACACTAGCCGGTGAGTTTGTGATGATTAACAAGCATCTTGTGAAGGAGTTGCAGAGTCTAGGTGTTTGGAACAAGGATACAAAGGATCAGATTATCAGAGATGGCGGTTCAGTTCAGGGTCTGAATATCTCTGATGAAATGAAGCTTGTCTATCGTACAGTATGGGAAATTCCCCAGAAATCTCTGATTGATATGGCACGTGATCGTGCGCCATACATTGATCAATCTCAATCTATGAATGTGTTTATGGAGGATCCAACAAATGCAAAGTTGTCGAGTATGCATATGTATACTTGGTCTCAAGGACTCAAGACTGGAATGTACTATCTCAGAACACGACCAAAGGCGAAGCCTATCCAGGTTACTGTGCCTATTCTCTGTCGAATGGATGATGGATGTGTATCGTGTTCAGGATGAGCCGGTAAATTTGAAGCATTCCCACATTTTACTGGTTCTCTTGGACAACTCTGACCACTCATCGATCGTATAGTTGTCACCCATTGATCTATTACAATTTCCACATATTGGTCGTAGATTATCAATGTCTAGTGTACCACCCTTGCTTTCTGGTATATTATGACCAGTATCAAAATTAAATGGTGTAATAATATTTTGACACCACTTGACAAGGCATTTATGCTCAAATTTCTTGCCAATGTGGACCAGCCAAACCTGCTGCCGCAAAGCCCCAGGAATCTTTTGCTTCATTAAAGACTATTCTAGTCTTTTCTCTAATGCTCTGGTCTGCAGTAGACTTGACTAAGCTTTTACTGGAGCCTGGTCGCGGACAGAGACAGAAGATTTCATACGACGGAAAACCATTTCGATTTCAGTTACCCGAGTGCAAGTGCGTAGATGGTCTATCAGAGTATAACCAGATGACTGTCGAAGTGCCTGTTGAATTTGCAGATTGGTTTGAGAGTCTCGAGGAATACATAGGTATACATCAACCATGGAAGTCTGTCATGAATGATGGATACATGACACTAAAGATTGATGATTCGACGCAGATATTTGATGCTGATAAAAAATTGACGCACGCGACAGAGTTTCAGGGATGCATGATAAAATGCATCCTAGAAGTCAGTTCTATTTATTTTTTTAAGGATACTTATGGACTTACCTGTAGAATCTATCAATTATTATCCTCCGAACCCGAGTGTCTATTTAATTGAATAGACCGGTGTTGCGGGGGAAGTGGCGGGGGCCGCGCTTGCGACCGTAGTTGGAGCGCTTGCGGAATAGGGCGCGCAGGTTAGCACCGTAGTTGGCTACGTTGCTAATGCGGTGGTGGTGGTGGCGGGGGCCGCGCTTCATGCCGGCATTGCTGCGCTGGCGTCTGGGGCCCTCGCGCTTGTGGAAGCTGGTGGCTGGGACGTGAACTCTCTTACCATCGCGCACATATGAGTACGCCTTTCTGTGGACTAGCATTTAATATGTACCGAGAAAATAATTTTTTAGCGCATGTTGTCATACACCTCCCTGACCTCCTCATACTCTGAGGATCCTCGTCTGAGCGGAGTAAATCCACGAGTCGATCGACCATCTCGCTTGTACATATCTCTTACCTTTTTGAAAGCCATCGCCCAAGCCATAAGTCCGGGATTTCTCTCAGCCGCCTGGATCTTGCGCTTTGACGCAAGTCTACCATATTTAGTCATTACGAGATCCGACGCAGTCAAACCACCTGATGTTTTTCGCGCAGTTCCGTTTGCAACCATTCGCCTGGAGCCAGTCATTTATATTAAGTGCAGATTTTAATTGAATAATAATCCCCCAATACCCTCTTTACACTGGAGAACATTCACAGATCGCGCAAATACATATATTGTCTGATCTATTGTATACGTCTGTGTAAAATATACAGTTATTGTCGCTGAACGTATCCTTGATATGTTCATTGTACCAATTGGTTCCAATGTGTTAGGATCGATAGATATAGTATATATACCTGTTGTCTGATATGGAGTTACAGAATGATTCTCAAATGGTCTGAGAATATTAATGGAATTGTAGTCTTCATCGGCTAGAACAAATCCATTCAGTTCGATTGTTAGTCGAGCTATATTTGCATTGCTCTTTATCCAGAATTCTTTTATTGGTCCCGTAAAAGTTAAAGTATATGTGTCTCTAGAGATACCAGCTCTCATAGTGAATGTATTCATTTGTGTCTGTTTGATTAGGGTTTTTGAACTGGGTACAGGATTTATGAGTTGAGCATATTCAACTATAAGTGATGCAGTCAAACTTGGAACAATTTCATATGGATCCATCTTGATGATATATGTACTAATTTCTGTAGTCACAAAGTTGTAATTGTATAATGTACCTAGACATAAGACTCCTTCTATCACTGTCAATGGATATGACTCTTGGTTTATTCTGATACTTGTCCATGCTGTTGGATCTGAAAATTTCTTGCGCGTATCATAATATCTATAGGTGTAATATGTATTCTCATTGTCAAAGTAGTATATGTATATACCATCAAATATCTGAGGAGTAGAATAATTATCGGTGAGACTCGTAAACGCAGGCGCATATTCGACTGTATGAGTAAATGTATCTAATCTGTACATTACCACATATCCTTCGTCACCAACTGGTACAAATTCAAATGGGTAATATATATACCTACCATCTGACACACATCGGTATTTATTATAAATATAAAAAGCATAATTGAGAAGTATTGTACCATATGCCGTAACATCACCTGCTATAAATTTTAATATGTTGATATAAAAAATATAAACACCCGTGGATGATTCAACAGGATAATATATATTTGTACCGGTTGAGAGCGCCATTGTTGTAATTAAAGCGAGTACAGTTCCAAGACCCTTCGATGTAAAGTAAGTTTGTATTGTTATAGATAGATGAGTATATATACCTGTAGTGATATCATATACAACTGGAATAGTGTCGTACAGAATAAACAGATACTTACCTATGGCGAGCATTGCGTCTACACCACTTGTTGGATCATATTCAATATTCGTTGAACTTGTTATTGGATTTGTAAATCCTGTTGATGATATATCATATGATGTGAGATATTTAAAATCAGTAATAAAATAGAGTTTACCAAAGGCTATACATGGCGCACGGCTTGTAGTTGTAGATAATTCTAAAACCTGAATGACAGAACCAGTAAGTTCATTTATGAGTGTTATATATCTTGAACTATTATATTCTGAGAATACTACTATATATCCATTATATGTAAAAATCTTGATTATAAACTGCTTTGGGAGTGCACTTGAATATGGTGTATATGCTGAACTATTGAGTAATCCACCAACAAGTGATCGAGATGTTAGATTGTTCAGAGTCTCAAATTGAACGGCAACCTGTACATCCTGATTTTCGAGCTGTGAAATGGGAATCTCATCAAATGTCAATTTTGTCCAGTAGTTTCTTGGATTCATCTGAGATGTAGGGTCATTCTTGCCAACCAGAATAGTCAGTCCAGCCTGATTTTCATATGGAGTCTCAAGATCAGTCTCAGTGTAGAGTGTCTGAGAATTTATAGTCTGGATCGTCTGACCACCAATGAGAAGCCGAGAAATCTTTGGAAGGAGATATCCGACTGAGTCGTAGTATGTAAAGTTTTGTGGCGGTGGGAGAAATCCAGGAATCCATCCAGATTGTACCAGATTGAATTGGGGTACAGATGTACTAAATTTCCATGGATTTGATGTATATGCATACCGTATATCAAACCCCCAGAACGATGCAGCCTGTTCAGATGTAAACATAGCCCCATTTATATTCTGAAATGAAAAAGTGTTGTTGATGACACTTACCGATACATTTGCTACAAAGGGTTGAGCCCAATTTGCCAAAAGTTGAGTGTTGTAATATCCGTAAACTCCGATTGCACCCAGTTGCAGTGTACCATTCACATCGTAAAAATTGGAATCGAGGTTTGAACTGTATTGTGGATAGACGTATCCCTGTGCTATAACTGGATAAAGTGATCCAAGAGTCGATTTCAGAGTTATCGATTTTATGACGTCATCCCTCTTTGGGAGTGTAGAATATGCTAAATCTCCAAATTTAAGGTTTGAAGCCTGAAAAGGAACCTGAACCGTATTGGTTGTATATTCAACAATAGGACCTTCTTGTAATTCAAAGAGCGAAGGCCCTCCATAGAAATCAGAACCAGCTGAAAGTAAAAGGGCTGAAGCCATCTATAATCTATTAATTTTTAAATCCAGACTCTCCGAGCGTATATTTCATACTGAGTTTTCCCATAGCTACAGTTGCTAGATTATATGTATGTGCATATATACGTATATATCTAGTACCTGAATATGATGTAAGTACAAATGTATGCATCTGATTTGTTATATTTGACATGTATACTTCACCAGTTGGTATTGGACTCTCTGGATTTAGACTGAAAGAGTACATGTATACATTTGAATTTGGTGTCTTTGTATGGTATTCGAGTGGCTGTGTCATACTGAGATATATATTAGTACCAATATATGGACTAAGATATTCTAGACCATTCAATGTCAGACCAAGACTTATGAGATCGTCTCTGAAAGTGTATGGTGCCGTAGTAGGATCTTGAATGACCCAATAAAGTTCTTTGACATTATTCATAAATGATGTGACTACATTGAAGTTTGTCTGATTTGGATTGACTATAAACTCCAACATTTGATAGTATTGAACTGTATATATCATTGGGTGAGTTTGCATATAGAGTTTTTCTCGATCAGTCAAAAATACATATTCAACAACCATCTTTAAATTGAGTTCGCCATAGAATGGAATGGTCATAAATGTACTTGATCTATTGAATACTATTCTGACTGTACATGTTTTATCAAGTGCACAGAGTGGAATTTTCATTGTAAATGGGAGTGGTATATAGTATTCAGCCAATGCCGCTGTAGTATCCATACCAGTCAGTTGATTCAGGGCTGCCCTCTTGCCTTGTGGAACCATTGTATCATTCATAATATATAGATTTTCGCCGTACAGACGTTCGATAACCTGTTTTCCCCAACGCAATTCAATCATATTAATCATGGCTGTACCAAGTGATAAGCTTACATTTGAAGCTGTATTCCATGTGAATCGGAGAATAATCCTGTCTACAACATCACCTGATAGTGGTATATCCATTGATGTATCATCGCTAAATTCAGTTCTTGAATGCCAGTCAAATGCAAATGTCTGCCTTTGGAATGGTTCCATCTATACTTGTCATTTAGAAAAACTCGCCACACCATCCGCGAGTGTAAGAGTCTGATACCCATAGTAATATAGATTCAAACTATACACGTCCTGTATACTGTACGCACTCTTAAATGTGATATCCAGATGAGTAGATTTGTAATCCAAATGCGCAAAATTTACAGTTCCATTCTTGTCATAATTTTTTGGATCTGCAGTGAAACAATACATGTATATATTCTTAGTGGGAAGTGAGAGACCATGATCCATTGGTTGCTTGACTGAATGATACACACCATCGGGGAAATTATTCAGTAGATTTATACCGTTGAAATACATTGTTACATTATCAATAACATCAATATAGTTAGATGTTGTACCGTCAAAAAATGTAACTGGAATAGATGATGTTATATACTTTGTACTATATCCAAAGTCGTATCTATTTTGATAAAAACGAGAATCAAGAGTTTCAAATTGTTTGTTACGTATAAACCACACCATCATAGTGATTGGGTAGTTTGCAGTCAGGTGCATTACAGCTGCTCCATTATTGTACTCGAGTTGAGCCTCTCGTAACGCTGTTGGTATATCAAATGATATAGTTGATGTCATATAATAGAGCCGCTCCTCGTCAGATATTGTTACACCCTCAACAATAAGCATTGGATTTATAAGGTCAATTGCCGCTGTCGATTGGGTTATCCAAGAGAGTGGATTGAAATTGAATATGACTGAAATTTTAGAGTTGCTTGCTGCACACAACGGAAAATACGGTTTGTGTTCACCTTTGCGATGACAAAAGAAGAAATCCAAAGGAACTATATAATCTCCACCTGTAGAATTGCCAACCAAATTCTTCATTGCAAGTTGTTGATCAGCATTCAGGAAGAGTTCATCTCGTACAATGTACCAATCATCAGTGATTTGTTCGACTAAAGTACCATCTACTACAAATGATACAGTGTTGATGATAGCCCGCCCGAGAATCGGAGTGTAGTTTCCCACTGGGAGTGAAAATTTGAGGTGCATGTTTGACAAGAGATCTGGTAAATCTTTCGGAACAAGATCCACCTGTACAGTATTACCTAAATATCCACCTAAACTATTCAAGACAAGAAATCTTTGCGAAATTGCAAATGGTGTATGATTATATTTTTTTGGGACCCATTTAAAATCAGACCCCCATACATATGGGTCTTGTGGACCAGTTGCAGACAAGGCTATACGAGCACCCTCCATACTACTATTACACAAATAAACGTTTAAGGTCCTGAATAGTAAACTTTGACTTGCTTTTCGGCAACTGAGCAGACAGTCTCGGGTCATTCAGAACCTCTGCGCACACCACTGCCTTGTCCCCCTGAAGCTTCATTATGCTCTCCTCGATGCTCGGAATCTCCTCCGTCCCAGAGTACACCAACTTCTTGATGAACACCTTCTTCACCTGTCCTGTTCTGTGCGCGCGTGCAATCGCCTGCATCTCGGTAGCTGGATTCCAAGCTGGACTCGTGATGTATACTCTAGTCGCCTCCTGCAAGTTGAGGCCCACGCCACCCGCCTTGATCTGGATGATGAAGGCTGGTCCATTGGTGCTCTTCTTGAAGGCTTCGATTCTCGCCTCGCGTGAATCCTTCGCGACTGAGCCGTCTATTCTGTAGACGCTGATGTTTTCAGCAGCGAGCCGGAGCTGAATCTGATCCATCTCACCGACAAACTGGCAAAAGATGAGGCTCTTTTCCTTTGGGTGATTCTTGATGAGCTCGATCAGTGTATCGTGCTTCTTCGAAGAGCCCTCAAAGACGAGCGGGTCCTGTTCATCCTTGACCGCCATACCATCATAGTACAGCTGCGGCCAGACCATCGTCTGCCGGACGCGCAGAATGCACTCGAGGATGTGCATCGTTGTCCCCTGGTCGTTGGTACGCAGCAGCGCGCGAACCTTCTCCTTCGCCTCGTTGTACACCTCTGTGTACAGCTGCTGCTCCTCTGGATTCATCTGGAGCTCCACATTCTCAAAGTCGCAGGGGGGCAGGGCGATGCGAACATCCTCCTTGGTGCGCCGGAGGACATAGGTGTCTCGGATGACCTGGGTCTGCGCTTGAACCTGCTTCTGCGAAATGCCCAGAATGTTGCAGAGCGCCGCAAAGTCCCGAATCGAGTTGAAGATTGGGGTTCCCGAGACTATCCAGCGGATTCCAGCACTAAGGGCTCTGATGGATAGGAATGTCTTGGTCTTTGGGTTGCGAACCTCGTGACCTTCGTCGAGCACGAGGCGGTCCCACGCGATGCGGTGCAAAGGGGTGCTCTTCTCCTCTGCACGTGGCAGGAGGAGCGAGTACGAGGTGATGACTACATCCATCTCTGAGATGGCATCCGACTTTGTTGTTCGGTTCGGACCATCCCAGACGCCAACGCGCAGTATACGCCCTGAAAACTTGCGAATCTCGTCTCGCCACTGGGTCAGCACAGACTTGGGTGCTATCACGAGGGTCCGACGCTTCTGGTTTCCGAGCATCGTGGCAATCACCTCGATCGTCTTTCCGAGACCCATCTCGTCGCAGAGAAAACCACCCTTGATACCCTGATGCGTCTCGCGCTTGAGCATCCAGTCAACCCCCTCTCGCTGGTACGGCCCAATCAGGCGACCAACCAGGCGCTTCTCTGAGAGTGCGAGCGACATTTTACCCTAATCAAGCACCCTTGGACCTGAGTTCATCTGAGGCACCCTTTTTGCAGGTTAAGTAGACCTATGCCAAACAAGTCACCACTTAGATTAACTATGTTATGTTCATATAATGGTGCTAATTGTGCAAATGTATCTCTTACAGCTGGACAGTGCCTATCAGCAATATCATGAAAAAATACTAATTTGGCATACTTTGAAACATGGTTAAAATCGTTACTAGGTCCAGGATGTTCATGTAGACCATCTATAAATACAAGATCATACTCTTCTTGTACACCTTCTATTGTTGTTTGATGAAAATATTGTGATATATATATTGACATTGTAGGATGAATAAGTATATATGGATCTATAGTTTTTACTCTGATATTTGGATTTACAAAAGCTTTTAAGAATTCTACAATGACAAATGTTGTGTACCCATTGAAAGTGCCTATATCTAGATAGCTCTGTATATCTGATTCAATAAATAGTTGTTTATTATTCCATAGAAATGTAGCCAATTCTTCCGGATTTTGCCATAGACCACCATTACCTGGATCAAGCATATAGTGTTGATATTTACCATATAGATTTCTATTATCGTAAAAGAGACCTACAGTACCAATAAGTTTTGTTAAATCATCTATTGATTCAACATTCTTAATTCTATTAACATATTCTTCCATTTTGTAATACACCAATATATTTATCAAGATAACCAGATGAATCAATTAATTCTCTCTGAGTAAAGAATGCATAATGAACAATAACAAATCCGCCGTATATACAGTTCATTTTATTTAATCTTTTTGGCATCTCTACTGAGAGTTCCTGTTCCTCGTCTCTACCTACAATTCCGTTGCATAGATTACGAAAGTCTGAACCAATCCATGATAGACCATTTATCGATACTCTCTCATTGAAATATAGTTTCCAGTCACCCATATGAAAATATTCGAGTGTTTTCCCATTATTCAATTTATCAAGAACCTCATTGTGTAGATTAGCTGCAAAATTGGCATCACCCCATCCTATACTATCCATACAATTATACCCGGCAATACCTGCGTTGAGTGAAATTTTACCATTTCTCTGTAATATATGTGATATGACTGCATTGTTAAGTATAGTTGGATATATCATGAAATAGTCTGGATTATCAATTCTGAAATCGATATAACTTTTAAAAGATTCTACTGTATCTAGTAGTACTACATCATCATCAAACCGTATATATATAGTGTTATCAGCTGTACATCTTTTAAAAAAATCGTGTATTGAGTAATTACCATCTATAGGTATATCTGATTCTATAACCTTAACCACATCAGACTGTTTACTATACATCCAATTAATATCATCTTGATTAGTTGTATTTTTCCACATATGATATTCATTCACAACCCCAGCATCTATATATCTCAATATCTGGGTCAACAAAAGTTCCATGTAACGTCTTCGACCAGCTGGTGTCACAATAATTATATTAAAGCCACGATACGTCATTTATATATTATATAGAAAAAAATGACAGCTCATATCATCGTTTCATCGTACAAAAAAAATATATATTGGACTCTTCGATTACTAAAAGAAAAATTGGTTGATCATGTGTATATATATGAACATTCTGAATTAAAATTGGATGACATGATACCGGGATATACATACGAGAATATTCCAAATAAAAGTTGTGAAGCAAGTGCTTATCTAAAATATATTTGTGATTATTATTATAATCTTCCTGATAAGATTATTCTTGTACATGATGAAGAATATTCCTGGCATCATTCTGGTTCAATTATAGATCACATCAAAGGATATAATGGTGAAACATATGTCAATATAAATCATTATCGATGGGGGAACGATGTACATCCATTTCATCCTGGTGGAGATTACTATGAGTTTTACAAGATGTTTCTCGAACCGTATTATGGAGCTGTAGAAGAGTATGGAAATTTTCACGAAGGACATCTGGGTTGTGCACAATTCATACTTAGACCAGCTGCTATAACTAGAAATTCACTCAAATTCTATCAAGATTTGTACAACTATTCAGTGAGTGATAAAGTCAAAGATGGCCATGTATCTGGTGGATTTGGTTATTTTATGGAATATACTTGGCATCTTATATTTGGGTGTATAGAAAAATGTACACCCATAATCTCTCCATGATCCATCCATTTATTTCAGTGGATAAATATTTGTTGTGGTAATGAGCTAAATCAAAATCAGTTTCATTATTAAGCATTGATAACAGTGTTCTATAGAATTTGATAGATCTACTAAGAATTCTATCACGATGAACTGTAAACTGTGCACCATAAATAACCTTTAATTTATCTGGAGCGTTTATTCCAAATATATCACGAAAGTATTCTCTCATATGAAGTCCTGGATACTGATCAATAGGTTCTTCTATAATATGAGTATTAAAAGGTGTCATGGTATTAGTGTATGGATATTCTAAACATCCATTTGTATGATCAAAAGGATTACCTTGTAAAAATGTTATATTTTCAGGAAGATTATAGTAATTATCAATGATATATCTTAGATATGTATCAGATTCTCTACCCACATTTTCAAGTTTGATGGCACCAATAACAGGTGTATCTGATTTATCATATACTATTACATCGGGTAAATTTCTTGCCCATTCAATATCCTCTTTATATTTGGCTATTATAACAACCATATAAAAGATAAAGTCATATTTTTTATATGAAGATTTTGTGTTTTACAAGTTCTGATAGACCTATATTGCACGATATATTTTGGCCAACATTTGTCAGATACTGTGAAAAATGGTCCATCGACTGTAAATTGTTCCCAATTGAACACGGGTTTAGTAGGTCACAATCGTGGAACAAAATAAAATTGCTCATCGAGTTGGTAGAATGTGGTGAATATGATATTCTTTGGTGGGTAGATGATGATATGATTGTAACAAACGATGCTATAGATATACGCAAGATAATAAATTCGTTACCAGATGCTTCAATTATTGTACAAAGAGATGTAGGCGGAGATTACCCACTGAACTGTGGAACAATGATTATACGAAAATCAGCCCTAGTAACATTATATGACATATGGAATTTTGCAACACAAAAAGAATATACCGAGCCCAATTGGGAACAGGATACTATTACGAGAATGAAACTACCGAATATACATTTGGTAGATTGGAAGGTGTTACAGTCATTTTACAGAATAAATCATCCGACACCAGAAGGTCTCAAATGGAAACCTGGAGATTTTATAGCTCATTTCACGGGAGAGTCTGTCCAAACTCGACTCGAGCTTTTTAAAAAGTGTGTACCATAACCATCTAGGTTAAGGCTTACAAGCTTAAGTAAAACAATGGACACCTTCGAGTACATAAAGACTCTGGCGCGCTTCCGCGATGGAATGGTTGAAAAGCCATCATGGGTCCGAATATCAACCATTACCCTCTACGCAAAGTCGATACTGGGTCAAGTTGACCCCAAAGAAATCAGAAAAGCCTTCAAGAGCATCGGTGGCTCTTTAAAATTGAGGCCCAAGGGCTCTGAGAAAGCCTTTGAGTGGAAGGTGAAGCCTGCGAAGCGCGCACAGCAATTTTACAACTGTATATCTATAGGGTACACAGATGCATATTCAACAAAGGCTGTGAAATTATTCTCGAATGGAACAGTTCAGATTGCAGGGTGTTCGAACGTGCTCGATTGTAAGCGCGTCGTAAAGCAGTTGGCGATTGTGATGCCCATAATCTTGAGGCGTTCTATTGATATCAAGTACGAGCAGTTCAAGATTGTGATGATCAAAACCGACTTTAAGATGAACAAGCATCTGCACCTATACAAGGTGATTAAGGATTTCAAGGATCCAAAGTACGATGTGAAGTATGATCCAGGGAGTTATTCAGCAGTCGTCATCAAGTTCAAGCCGCTCGAGCATATGAAGCGCATCACGGTCAATGTGTTCTCTACAGGGAGTATAGGGATTTCGGGGGCGGAGACGTTGATGGAAATTGCTTACGCGTACAAAGAGGTGAATGAGGTGATAGGGAGGGAGAGCCGAATGAAAGATGTCGACTGTCAGCAGGACTTTAATATGATTATGGGGGCGCCATATGAGGAGTGGCTACGAGTTTTAAATGTTGTGAAATAGTAAATGCCTTTCAGTCTCGATGCATCTCGTATAGGTGATCATAGATCATCTCGCATAATGAACCAGGATATAATAGATAAAATAGGTGGTGTACCTTTTGGTGTAGCACTATGGAATCAGGGAGAAGCTATAGTCGATACATCACACAATACTGATCCTATTATTCTAGGAACACTAAATCCGCGTATGTCAGCCTATCGGCGCCGTGATGATGACTATACCACATTCAATTATTATTATGAGGAGGAATCGGATGATGATTATCCATACAGAAGACGTGGATATTATAATAGACCACGTGATAATATAGTTGTTGTACCAGTAGTATACAATGAATATGCAGATGGACCATCACCATCCAATTGTGGTTCATCAATGGTGAATAACAAGTCATATGTGCCATGGGGTGATGAAGATACAGAAACCGATGCTGAAAAAATAAGAGAAGCTCAGAATATAATAGCAAAATTATCTCCCGCAGCCCCAGCAGCACCCGCAGCCCCTTCCGCCTCAGCATATAGAAGTTATAGACGTTAAATATATATGAGGATTGTAATCGATGGAAATATTGGTTCTGGAAAATCAACACAAATGAATCTATTAAAAAATGCGGGTTTTAAAACGAAAAAGGAACCAATTGATAAATGGCCTCTTGATCTCTTTTATAAAGATCAATCTCGATGGGCATTTCTATTACACATGTCTATACTTAAGACTTTCTCTGATGCACCAGATGACTGTATATATGAGAGATGTATGCAATCTGCGAAACATGTATTCTGGTTACATCTTGTCATGTCAAATGTTGTAACAGCGGATGAGATCAAAGAATATGATTTTTGGTACAAAAAGGTTGCATGGAGACCAGATGTTAAAATATATCTACTGAGTCAACCAAAAAAGTGTCTGGAACGCATTCGTACAAGGGGGCAAATTGGTGATTCAGCTATTCAGTTTGATTATCTTGAAATGATTCATGGCTATTATAGTGTATATGCATATGATCATCACGTTATACTGGTAGATGACAAGACTCCTGAAGAAATTCACAAGGAAATACTTTCAGTGCTGATGTCAGAGAATGCAATGCACCTCTCTGACGCTCACAGGTCGAAAGTGTCGTAAACCTATACTCTTGGATGGAAAATGTTGTGTGCACCATCAGCAGACGTGTGCCATATGTCTGGAGAATGTTCTCTCAATAAACTCAAAGTCAACACATAGACTCAATTGTGGTCATTCATTTCATACACCATGCATTATCAGATGGTATGAGACATCAAATGAATGTCCAACCTGCAGAGCAGAACAGAGAGATGAATATATTGTTTTAAAAATGGCAACAGAGGAACGTATGAGACTTGTATATATAGACGCCATCAGAAGCCTTGAACTCCAGATTCCTCCCCAACGCCGCAGAAGATCCGTCAATTTTGATTAATAAAAATCATATATACTACTAAATGGAATGTACAGGTATATGTAGGAATGGTAGAAAGTGTACACGCAAAGGGGTCGATAGATGTTTTCAGCACCTAGACAATCAAT
>Ga0114959_10000369_pt1 | contig 42009 bp, 65 predicted proteins | sample C_130625_EF_Meta_FD_87317 | JGI IMG/M metagenome (GOLD analysis project Ga0114959, IMG submission 87317) | Freshwater microbial communities from Lake Croche, Canada to study carbon cycling - C_130625_EF_MetaG | ecosystem: Environmental > Aquatic > Freshwater > Lake | place: Lake Croche, Canada... | reverse complement strand
CCCCTCAATAAAACCGAAAATACAATTTACAGCAATTCCTAACCCCCCACTTATTGGTGAATTATTAACACCACCTAAAGCACTTACTTTTAAAACAACATTAACAACACCATCAACACCACCAAATAAACTTCCATTAAAAGTCAATAAATTTCCAACTTTATAATTTATACCGGGATTGACTATTTGGACAATATTTAGTGCATTCCCTACAAATTCAAAAGAAAAATAAGCACCGCTTCCGCTTCCGGGTGTTTGGGATGTAGCAGGTACAAGTGGATATATTCCATCAACGCCATAAGCACTTTGAGTTATGACTACCGCACTTAATGCAGGTACAATTAAATTGGTAAAACCGCCTCCAATATTTGACGACTCTCCAGAAACATAATTTTGACATCCACCACCTATATGTGAATTTTGTGAATTGCAGCAAATTATGTTAGCAACACCACCACCAATAGATGAATTAAACGAATTAGCGCAAATTTTATTCTCAAATCCACCAAGTATCGCAGAAGAATAAGCCGATGCAGTATTACGATAACCACCACTTATTGTTGAGTAAAAACCCAATGCAGTATTAATATAACCCCCACTTACTGTTGAAGAACAACCAGTAGCACAATTGCTATATCCACCACTTACTGTTGAAAAAGTATTAGAAACATAATTTTGGCTTCCGCCTCCAATAAATCCGAAATCACAATTTACAGCATTTCCTACCCCGCCACTTATTGTTGATTTATTAGCACTACTTAAAGCACTTACTTGTAAAACAACATTATCAACACCATCAACACCACCAAATAAACTTCCATTAAAAGTCAATAAATTTCCAACTTTATAATTTATACCGGGTTTGACTATTTGGACAATATTTAGTGCATTCCCTACAAATTCAAAAGAAAAATAAGCACCGCTTCCGCTTCCGGGTGTTTGGGATGTAGGTTGAACATATGGATATATTCCATCAACGCCATAAGCACTTTGAGTTATGACTACCGCACTTAATGCAGGTGTAATTTTATTTTGATAACCGCCTCCAATATTTGACGACTCTCCAGAAACTAAATTTTGACATCCACCACCTATAATAGATGAACTTGTAGAACAAATGCTATTAGATACTCCACCACCTATAAAATGGTATTGCCCATCTATTACTATATTACAACAGCCCCCACTTATTGCAGTATTGGTAGAATTTGTAATACAATTAAATTTGCCTCCGCTTATTGCTGAATAATATCCACTTGTAGAATTACATTTCCCTCCAACTATTGAAGCATATCTACCACTTATAGAATTACATTCTCCCGCACCTATAAAACCTGAAAAATTAGAAATTATATTTTTGTAACCGCCACTTATAGTTGAATCAGAACAATTTACGGTATTTCTTCTACCCCCACCAATTGCACTAACATATCCACTTGCTGTATTGCAGTAACCTCCACTTATTGTAGAAGCATAACCCGATGCAGTATTGCAGTAACCTCCACTTATTGTAGAATAATTGTTACAAGTAAAATTATTATAGCCACCTCCAATAAATCCATAAGGATAATTTATACAATTGCCGCTACCTCCACTTATTGTTGATCTGTTAGCAGGAATTAAAAATGTTATTTGTACAACCACATCATCAATACCATCAACACCACCAAATAAACTTCCAGCAAAAGTTAATAACTCTCCAGCTGTATAGTTTAAACCTTTATTGCTTATTTGAACATTATCAAACGCATTTAATACAAATTCAAAAGTAAAAATAGCACCGCTTCCGCTTCCTGTTTGCGATGTAGGAGTTATGTTTGGATATACTCCATCAACGCCATAACCACTTTGAGTTACGCTTATTCCATTTATTGAAGTTCCTTTAATTTTATTTGAAAAACCACCTACAACACTCGAAAACTCTCCAGAAACTAAATTATCACAACCATTACCAATTGTTGAATAAATCCCACAAACAATATTATTACACCCATTTATTATGGTATTATTACACCCACATATGCAATTTAATTTGCCATTTATGATAGATGAAGTACAAGTATTACCAATAATACAATTCGCACAACCATCAGTAATTAAATTGTACCTTTGACCATTAGTTAAAATGCAATTATTATCTCCATTTAATATTGTATGTTTTGAACCACCGCAGATACAATTACAACAACCAGTACCTATTAAAGTATCATAACTATTACTTATTGTATTACATTCGCCACTTATAATTATTGCACAACCTACATCATAGCCAATACTTCCACAAATTCGATTGAAATTTCCATTTAAAATAATAGAACGATAAGCACTACCCGTACCAGCATCAATTATATTACAAAACCCAGTAATTATAGTATTTTCAGTACCATTTATACAATTACAAGAGCCATTTAAAATACTTGAATTTATTGAATTTGGGTCTGTTACACTTGTGCTATAAATACAATTTCTAAAACCTGCGGCTATAAAATTATCGCAACCAAAAATAACGCCATTACCTATACAATTACATCTACCTCCTAAAACTATTGAACGGCAATCTAAAATTAAGTTATTACAACCTCCAATTATTGTATTGTAATAATTTGAAATCGTATTATATTCTCCACCTACAATTATTGATTTGTCGGAATTTTGACATATTGTATTTGTAAATCCACCTCCAATAAAACTTCTATTGCTGCAATTTTTATTTGTTTGTCCACCACCGATAAAGCTATAACTACCCGAAATGGTATTAGTTTCGCCACCAGCAATTACATTATTTCTTGTAAGAGTACATATTAGATGATTAGTACCCCCACTGATAGATGAAAAACATCCATTGATACAATTCGTTTGTCCTGATAAAATACCATTATAACCACCAGTGATACAATGTGTACTTCCTGCACCAATTATACTATTTGTCGCAGTATTTTTATTGTCAAATCCACCAACAACAACTCCCCAATCCGTTGTCGCACAATTATTACAACCACCAAATGCCGAACTACAATTTCCACTTGCAAGATTGCCTACACAACATCTGTAAGTTGAACAAGTACCACTACCCAATACCTCAACAGCATTAGGACCTGTAGGTCCAAGTGAGCAAAAGCAAAAAGTTCCAGCCGTACTTATGGGACCTCCTGTTACACTTAATGTTGCAGGAGTACAAGAAACTGCATCCACAGATGTAACCGTGCCACTACCACCACCGCCACCACTTGTGCCAGCGCTAAACAACCCAAAATCATTATTCCTTAGTGACATATTACGACATTTAACTTACAGATATTACCAATTCAACTGTTCCACTTACCCACTGTACTGTAATCCCAGACAAAGGCGAGTTTGTGAAATTCGATGTAAGGGTTACCCCTTGTCCATTTGACAATACTAAATTTGAAGGAGTTAAACCTTGAAATTGATATGCTCCTAAAACATTAACAACGCCTACCGTAGACGCTTGAACTGAAATAGAAACAACACCATCTTCTGGACTTAAGGTAATTGTTTTTAAACTTGCACTTGAACCACTTGTAATCTGCGCAGTAAATATATTCATAATTTATTCTTTTGGCATTTCAAAATCAGAGTCGCTAAATAAGTATTCTGCATTTGCATCCAGTATGTCCCCATTTTCATCTTCTTTTGGATAAAATAACACTTCTGCTACAAATTCATACCCATTATACAATGCTAACTGAACATTTTTAGTACCCTCTGGCTGACACAATATTGAAACCTTATCTAAACTAATTTTATATTTTTCCGAAAACCTAATTAGTGCTTTATTTATAAAGGGTGGAGCTAATCTGCTATACCCTAAAAAATCTAAACCAGGTTTTACGTTTAAAACCTCCCATATTGAGAGATTTTTTTTCTTTTTGTATTGCTCACAGATGTCATATTTGTTTAAAGTTATTTCATCTGTTGCATCAGGGTTAAAACTTAAAATAAGTTGTACCTGATCTAAACTCTTTTTGTTTGATGTTGCATACCTTTCGCAACATTTAAAAATAATTTTTTTCGTTTCACTTGCAATAAAAGATACCATTTTTTTTCTTTTTTATTTTTTCAAAAATTCAAATTTTAACCAGCCATAACTTCTTTAAGCGTGGTTTTATATTCTATTGGTAAAGATACTGTAATAAAACCAGATTTTACCTTAGCAAATCCCTTAACTTCAAAACTTTCATCGCCAGAATTTATACTATCGGTTACTATTGAAATCAAGTTAGAAAATACTACTTGTGGATCAAGCGTGTAAGCAAATGGAATTATGCTTTGATTATGTGCCGGAACAATAAATTCGCTTGTATCTTCAACGTATCCAACTGGAACTCCATTCATATAAAAATTTACGATAAAATTCTTTACCACTATCTCTATATCTGCATCGCTCTTGAATAATACAGAAAGTTTACCTTTAACTAATTGCGGATCTATCTGCTCTATACCAAAATCAATAATTTGATAACTAAAGTTTTTAAGCAAATCTGCTTGAACTTTCAAATAATTGTAAATGGCATAGCCAAATATGACTACGCCACCAAATATTGCTGCTATTACACCAGTTTTCTTGTTCATTTATAAGTTATTAATCGGTTATTCATAGAATTTTGTTATTGCAGTTCCAAGTAAGTATCCGCACAAACCGAATACCCCTCCAGTAATTAATACTTTGGTCATATTCTGTCCTTTTTTAAAAGAATAAAATATACCTCCTGCTAAACCTATCGTTCCCAGAAGTGTTGCCGACTTTGAAGAAGATGTTTTTGTCATAATTTTAAAATTGATAAGTAATGCCTCTATTTGCTAATTCTAAATTGATAAAAGGTAATTCTGTTGAAGATAATTCATTTGATACTGCTTGATATAAATTTACATTATCAATACTACCCCATCCGCAATCATCATAAGTTTGAATACCAAAAGAATCTACTAATTCAAGAAAATCTCTATTGTTATTAAATGTTGCCAATTTATCGTAAAGTGCTTTACCCGAACCTGATAAATCTCCATAATCAGTTACGTTGAATGGAGGACTCCAGCAACAATCACAACCAGAAAATTTATCCACCAATGCTAAAGCAATACCATCATAAACGCTTTTCTCAAAACTAGGTAAAACTCCGTTATTTATTTGGTCTTGTAATTCTTGGCGTGTTGTATCTAATGTCTTTAGAGCTTCCCTCTTTTTTGCATCATCTCTTAATCTTTTTACAGTTGTATATGCTACATATCCAACAGCGCCTAAAACACCGATTACTACTACTCCTTTAGCCCAAGTGGGTAAATCTTTATAATATTTGTATGCGTCCATTTTATTTTGGTATTAATGTTGTTACACCTTTTGATGATAATATAGTATTGTATTCGTCAATTTCTCCAGAAGAACATTCGTCATTCAATGTATCTAATAATCCCCCAGTAAAATCAGAATTACCTATACACCACCAAGCACTTGTGGTTGTTTTTGTTCCGTAAGCTCTTATTACTCCTTGCCAATCTGCTTCGCTGGTAATTTTGCTAATTCCACCTTTAACAGCATTATTTGTAGTGCCGCAACCATTAAATGCTTCAAAGAAATCATTTGCCATTTTTTGCCAACGTAAATTATCTTGTGGACTTGGTGGTGGTGGTGGTGTTACCCCTCCTTCGCCGCCGCCGTTTGATTTTCCTTTACCTTTAGCAAGAAAAAATATTGCTGCACCTAATCCTAATGCAACTAATACTATTAATAAGTTTTTATCGTTTTTCATACTTTTTAATTATATAGTTCTTGATACTCCATTTCTTCTTAAAATATCATTTACTTCTGTAATCTCACTTGAATCTAATTCATCTCTTAAACACTCTTTTAAATTACCAGTAAAATCAGAACAGAATGGATTTCCAGTTCCGCAATTCAAAGTTCTTGTACCAAATGCACTTACAAGGTTATCAAAATCATTGTTTGTTTTTATCTTTTGAAAAGATGTTGTAACCCCAGTAGTAGAATCCCAATCAGTTCCATAATTATCCATAGCTTCAAATAAGTCATTGGCAATCTTCATAACTTGATTACCGGTTAAATCAGTTGTGCTTGGATTTGGTGGATTCGGATCGGTGGTTGGATCGGTTGGATCAGTCGGATTAGTTGGATTTGGGTTTGGATTCGGATTTGGGTTGCGTTTCTTAATAAAAGTATATAGTAAATACCCTCCAATAAGAACACCTATTGTAACCAATATACCATTTCTTGTTTGATTTGTCATTTCTTTATTTTTTATTTCTTTATTTTTTATTTCCGTCAATATAATGAGTAATATCCGATAAATCTGATGCCGATCTTTCTGCTTTCGCTACAACCCAAGCTTCTACTTCAGTTTTTGGCTTTACAATATGTCCAAGTTCATCTGCGTGGTGCTTAACCTCTTTTATCTTGCTCATTAACATTTGATTGTTACTTTCAGCAATTGAGCCACCATCAGCATATCCCATAGACTTACCCATCTGATCCATTTTAGCATTCACTTCATCAATCTTTTTCAAAATTTCTTTCTGTCTGTCTGGCGAAGCGTTATGCAAGCTATTTCTAAGTCTTTGTTTCTCTGAAGCTAAATTATATAGTTTCATAAAATCAGTTTGCCCCGTTTTACCCCCATCAGCCATTACGCCCCTAATTTTAAGCGCTCTTGCATATTCTGTAATTCTTTCTTCTAAATATTCTTTTGCTACTCTTTTGGCAACTGAAGAAGATTTATATCCACCCCCTATTATCTTTCTTGGTGTTATTTTACCCTCTTTCAAATCTTCCAAATCAATTTTAATGCTATTGTATTGTGCCAACAATTCCTCATTTGTCCAATTAGAATTGTCTGCTAATCTTTGTCCAGGAGTCATTCCCCCATTAGCCATTGTATCAATAATCTCGTATTCATCAACACCTTCTACCAAACCTAACTTTCTTCCATTATCCCAATTAACATTTATCACACCTCCCCCAACGTGAGCTATCGTTCCCATAGTTCCCGGAGCAATAGGACTTGGATCTTCTCTCATTTCAATTAACTTAACCCTCTTGCCAACAATACCACCATTTTCATATCTTCCTGTTTCAATTACATCTTCAATTTTAATATCACCATAATAATATTGTTTCTTTCCAGTTAAATAAGTTCCATAATCATCAAAAAGATACTTATCCATTATTTCTTGCTCTGCTATTTTTTCTGCTTCTTGTTCGCTTGATGCCATCACACTAATAGAGAAATTTTCCGTTTCTGTATCTATATAATCTTCTCTATCTGCCTCTGGAGGTATAGGACCACCAAATTCCTGAGTTATTGTACCAGTTACTTGATAATTTTTAAGTGTTTCGCTACCAGACATAATACCGCCTTCAGCAAATATCTTAGAATCTTTCATTGAATCTCCAATTAAGTATCCCCCTACTATTGTTAATATAAATGGTATCATAATTTTTTTTATTGGTTTAAATTATTCCGCAAGTTCCAACTTCTGTAACAACACTATTACCAATTTTTTGCCATAAAGAGAATTAATTTGAACCTTTAATTCTGCTCCCTTCAGCCATAACGCCGCCATCAGCAATTTTTTTCTTTTTAGGTCTAACAATTTGAGAAATATCTTTTGATTTTAAATATAATCTAAATCCATCAATATTACCATCTTTTAACCCCAAAGCATTTCTTGTAATATTATCATAAACAACAAGTATTGGATCTCTGGGGTTTTCTGACTCTGGAAACAAAGTTATAGTTCCATACAAACCCATTTTTTTGTCATTCCTTTCAATTTCTGTTGTAACAATATCTCCTATTTCAACACCAGCTTTTGATAATGCTTTCATATGAGCATCAACTTTCTCTTGATAAGTCATTTCTTTCCATATAGGATTAGAATACCTTGGCTGAATAATTATTATTTTAGAGCTATCTACTGGTTTTGTTTTATTATTGTATAGTAAATTTCTATCAGCATAAGCATTTAGCAATGCCTCTTTAGCATCGGAAAGTGTCTTGAAAGTTCCGATTTTTTCTTTTTCTGTATCAAATTCAAGAAGGTTTCCATTATTATCTAAATGACCAAAAAACCTATAAGCCGTAAAAGAATTTTTCTTATTCTTTTTCTTGATTTCATCAAAATCTTGTTCAGCATATCCTAAAGGTTGACTTCTATTATCTTTTGGTGGAGGCAAAGTAAAATTTGCAGACACCGAACCAAAAAGCTCATTCTCATAAATAGTAAGAGTAGGAACATCTTTAATCTTTATGTCTGTTATCTCTCCACCTTCAGAAAATTTCACATAATCGCCAGATTCTTTCATAGAATCTCCGATTAAGTATCCCCCTACTAATGTTAATATAAATGGTATCATAATTTTTTTTAAATTTTAGAACTTTAGAACATTGGTTTTATAGGAACAATTGGTGGTGGTGTTGTTGGTATTGGCATAGATGGTGTTGTACTACATTTAACAACTACACCAGTAGAAGATAAAGCTCCTGTTATAGTTCTTCTTTCAATACAATTTCCTCTAAAACATTCAGGACAATCAGGTAGTCCTGGAGTAGTAAATCCCGCAAAAACTTTGTCTTTCTTTTGTTCTTTAGCCACAAGGTATCCTACGGCAGCTCCTACCAAAAATATCCCAATGTGTGTTAGTGTCATTTTATTCATATTGTTAAATTTTTTTCTTTTTTTTAGGTCCAAACATTTGGGCAATATCTTTTGATTTTAAATATAATCTAAATCCATCAATTCTGTCATCTTTTATACCCAAAGCCTTTCTTGTCATATTATCATAAACAACAAGTATTGGAGCTCTGGGGTTTTCTGACTCTGGGAATAAAGTTATTGTTCCATACAAACCCATTTTTTTGCCATCGCCCCTTTCCACTTCTGTTGTAACAATATCTCCTATTTCAACACCAGCTTTTGATAATGCTTTCATATGAGCTTCAACTTTCTCTTGATAGGTCATTTCTCTCCATTTAGGATCAGAATACCTTGGCTGAATAATTATTACTTTAGAGCTATCTGTCGGTTTTGTTTGATTGTTGTATAGAATATTTTTATCAGCATAAGCGTTTAGTAGCGCTTCTTTAGCATCATCAATTGTCTTAAAAGTTCCAATTTTTTCTTTATCAAGAGAAATAAGATTTCCATCATCTAAATTACCAATATACTTAAAAGCAGTAAAAGAGTTTTTCTTCTCTTTTTCAACTCCTCCCACAGGTTGACTTAAATTATCATTTGGTGGAGGCACTTTAAAACTTGCATTTATTATTGGATTAAAAATGAAACCATCCATAGTAGGCTCATTCTCATAAATAGAAAGATTTGGAATGTCTTTAATCTTTATGTCTGTTACCTCTCCCCCATCAGCCATTTTCAAGGGGTTATACTCGTATTTGTGAGAGTCGTCTGAATGTGAACTCATTGAATCTCCAATTAAATATCCCCCTACTATTGTTAATAAAAATGGTATCATAATTTTTAATTAAAATCTATATCAAATAATTTTTTTGGGTTTTCTTCAATCTCTTTAATTGTTTTTAAGTCCAATATTGCTGAAGATCCATCTCTCATAGAGTAAACTTCAAATTCGTTTTCTGATGCTCTATAAATCTCGTATGTGCTTAACCCAGGTTTTATTTCAGAATAGTCGTTAATTGCCATTTCTGTAATCTTACCCCCTTTTGCAAACGTCTGGCTATCTTTAATTGAATCTCCAATTAAGTATCCCCCTACTATCGTTAATAAAAATGGTATCATAATTAATCTATTGGATTGCCTCTTTTTCTCATACAATCCTTTAAGCAACTTGTTCCTTGCGGTGTACCTCCATTGTAACCACATTCATTTTGACAATATTTCCAATCTGATTTTAAATCATTAGTAGTAATATTAGCGAAAACCTTATCTTTTTGGTTTTTAGCCAACATCCAACCTGCTAAAACACCGGCACTAAAAATACCAATATGTATTAAAGTCATCTTATTCATTATGCAATTTTTTAATTTCCTTAAAAATTAGTCAAAGTTGTTAGTGGTAGTCCTGTATTAGAATTCCAACCTTTCTCCTTTAAACAATTTTCTATACATCTTTGGGGATTGGGATCAAGAACGACGTTACATCTCCCAAAGCATTCCGTAAACGCATCTTCAAAACTACCATTGATTTTGGGTTTGATTTTGGTGTTGGTGTTAGTGGTAGTCCTGTTGTTGGTGTTAAGATTTGCAAATACCTTATCTTTTTGGTTTTTAGCCAACATCCAACCTGCTGCTACTCCAGCCGTAAAAATACCGATATGTATTAAAGTTATCTTATTCATTATGCAAATATTTTATTTTTTAAACCTGCAAATTCCATATTATAATTAGGAGTTGTGGTGGTTGTGGTTGTTCTTGTGCCTGAACTACGAGGTCCTATTGTTATCCCGCCTATTACTACACCCCCACTATTACTACTCGTATTTCCTAATGTGCCAGTATTTACAGTATATCCAGTTTTAGGATTTACTACTGGTTGATTGTTAATTATTGGTTGATTATGACCTAAATCTAAATCAAAAGCTCCGGTTACACCATAAGCACCACTTGCAGTAGTATCATTTCCTCCAGTTGTAATACTGCTACCACGAGGATTAGGCGAATTTGTAAATAGACAAGAATTATTAACCCAAGTACCCCCAGTATTTAGACAAGCAGCCATCTGAACATCTATTTGTGTCAAAGGTGCAGGTGGCGTATTAGGCGTAGGTGGGGTTGGAGGCGTAGGCGTATTAGGCGTATTAGGCGTATGCGGCGTAGTGCCACCAGTTAAATCTGGTTCTTCTGTAATATCCGGGCTTTTTGGTTCATCAACTGGATTATCAATGCCACCACCACCTGTACCAGCAGTTCCAGTACCATCTCCAGTACCATCAGTTCCAGTACCGGTAGCAGTTGTTTTTTTATTTTGGAAATAAAAATATGCCCCAATACCAAGAATGGCGGCTACAATAAGCAAGTTTTTGTTATTCATATACGAAAGTATTATGTTGTTCAAAATTATCAATAAAATTCTTTATCATATCAAAGCGCTCTTTATTTTGTTGAGTAGGCGCTTCCATAAATGTCTTTGTAAATACCTCAAACGCCTCAATCCTTGGATAGCCCAATCCTAAATAGATAAGTAATCCATTCAAATCGGCTTCAACCTCATCATCAACATCTTCGTTTAGGTAAACGTGGCTAAATTCGTGTAATAGTATAGCAATACGATTAGGAACAGTGAAATCAATAAACTGACGCTTACTAACCTCAATAACCCCAGTATCTATATCAATACGAGCAGGAGTTGTTTGCTCCTCGCCATTATCAGTAATAGTAGTAAGATATTTTATTACGAATTTCTTATCATCAGAAACGTAATTCCCGGCAGGAATAGATCCAGCATTATAGCAAAATCTTGTTGCGAAATTAACAAAGCTCTTTACCAAAGGATTAGCAAAGTCAATTACATCAAGTTTTTTGTCAAGTTGTTCTTTAGTTATTGAAAGGACTTCAAACGTATTGTCTTGTCCAGAAGGTAGATTACCATATTGCTCATTGAAAATATCAACAAGCACATCGTTTCCCGTAACTGGCATCCTAACAAAGAAAATAGTTTCTCCGTCAATAGTTTTATAACGATTGGTAAAAACTGTGTATGGCTGATGTGCATCAGATACGATTATTCTGAGTGTCTGTGGAGATGAAGTTTGCACTTTTAAGAGCAAAGTCATTTCTTCGTATCGTGTAGGCACATTGTATGTCATTATTCAAATCTCGGCATAAAACTTATGCCATTTAGGTTAGTTTTACGAATATTGTTTTGTGGCAAAGGCTCATTTTCGGCTAACCTTGAAGGAGGTTGCAAATTTATTGGCAACGATGAATGATCAAAAGAAAGTGTATTTGGCTTTTGCTCCGATACCTCGTTCAATGCAATTTTTTTAGACGAATTTAAGAGGATAAGCAAAAAAAACACCCCAATACCAATATAAGCAATTTCTTTCTGAGTTATTTTCATTTGTTAGCTTTTGCTCTTTTGATAAAAAAATAGGTTAATGAACCTATAATTAAAAGACCAGAGAAAATAAATGTGGTTTTATCTAAACCTAAAATTTTGGTCTTATCTTCTTCGTATTTATATGCCCCCATAATATCTTCTGAGTTTTGAATATCAACTTTTATTGAATCGGCTATTTGTTGTTGTGTTTGTCCAACAGAAGTAGAAGAATCAAAAGGCAAAAAATTTGAAGACATACTATCCTTTTTTTTGTTTTCTCGGTCAACCCATTCTTTAAAAGTAAGTGTTGAACCACTTTCTTTCCATAGTTTATTTGCTGATTTTTCCATAACTTAAAAATACAATATTTTAGTTATTCTACCCTAATCCAGAGCTTTTTTTAAGTGCAGGCATCACAAAAAAATACCCAGCCGCAACTATTGCTACTAACGCTATCGCTACTTTTGTTTTATTACTCATTTGTTTATGATATTTATAGGCACACCAAACCTCTCTGGACTTGTTGCCCATTCTGGCTCAATGCTTGTGAATGATTTTTTTTTGCTATTGTTATATAGCAAATAGCTGGCGATGGCTATTACGCCAACGCCAAGCCATACATACTTTTTATTCATTGTTGCTTTGGTTTTATCCTCTAACCCAACCAGAACTGCTGGTATCAAAGAAATTCGCAGGCGCACCATTGGCTCCAGCACTTGGAACTACATTCCCAGCACCTCTTACCCAACTACTTGCTTGAGCTTGTACTCTGTTGCCACCAAGAGTGTTTCTCTTTGTGCCAGAGTATTGAACTCTTTTGCCTGATACCGTTGCTACTGCCGCAGAACCATTGCCAGCAAAACCTGCTTTTCTAAAATTCTTATAGAGCAAGTATCCGCCAACACCTAATATTGCGACACTTAAAACCATTTTAGTAGTTTTAGTCATATTAATTCCTCCTTTTTTTTAGAACCTTGATTTTGGCGTTGTTGCCATAACTCCATCTTCAACTTGAGCTGCTGATGCGAAATGACGCATTTTTCCAGTTGTTTGCATTTTACCACCTCTAACTGTTGAAGTGCTTGCAAAGCCTACTTTGTTGCTTTGTTTGTAAATCATATAGCCAGCGATGCCAACTAATGCAATACCTAAGATCATTTTTGTTTGCTTATTCATTTTTTTGTTTTTTATTGTTTTTTAAATTATTGATTAAAGAAATTGTCCCCCAATAGTTGACTTTGGATCTACTGTAGTATTAGTACAACCAATGTTTGGTCCAGGATGGTAAGCATAAACACCTGTTGCACAACATTCGTAAACATCTCTACCACCAATTTGAGCAGCTACATCACCCGATTTTGCTCTTACACATTCTCCTCTTGGCTGTGCGTTTCTTAATGTTGTCATACCAGTTGCGTTGGCAAACCCTGCTTTTTTATTCATTTGTTTGTAAACTAAATAGCCTACAATAGCTACTGCTCCTACTCCGAGGATCATTTTTGTGTTTTTATTCATTTTTTGTGTTTTTAATTTGTTTTTTATTTTTATTTTAATATTCTATTGTATGATAACCTGCTGATCCATATGTATATGTATCATTTGATGGAAACCCACTTTGATTATTACCAGGATTTGGATAACCACTACCAGTATTTCCATAAATAGTACCACTTCTCCTTTTTTTTCTTTTTCTTCTTGAAGTTAAATTTACAAAATTTGCAGAAGTGTTATCTATTGTTCCAGTAGATGCTGTTGTTTCCGGGTTTTTATTCATTTGTTGATAAACTAAATAACCAACGACTGCTACTGCTCCTAATCCAAGAAGCATTTGTGTGTTTTTATTCATTTTTTTGTTTTTATTATTTTTGACTTGCTGCCCAAGCTTTTCCAATTATCCATACTGTTCCAAACAATACGGCAACTGAAATGGCGATTCCGCCAGCGCTTTGAAAGAAATTTTTATCCATTTTTTTTTGTTTTAAATTTTTATAATTTTTTTTTATAAGTACCAACCATAAACTACAGTTCCTACTGGGAAACAAGGTCTTGGATGTTGCATACTATTACAAGGATACCAATAACCAAGACTACCATCACCAGCCGAAGCCATCCATTGAGATCCGCCTTGTTCTTTTGGTTCGTACCCACCAGCAGTATAACTACCTTTTGGCGTAGCGATTCTACCTGTTGTACCACCTCTTGTACCTCTTCCAACAGCGTTTGCAAAACCTTGTGGTTTTTGTCCACTTTTCCACAACCAATAGCCAATGCCTGCAACGGCTACTAATCCAATAATCATTTGAGTTTGCTTATTCATTGTTTTTGTTTTTATTGTTTTTTATTTTAATTGTTCTCGATATGCCTGCACCTAAAACTGCACCTACCATAGCCGAAAACAAAATATTTTTTTTCTTTACTAACCCTATCACAATACCTATTGTACCTCCTATCCCTGCCCCAACCAAAGCACCTCTCGTTTTATCTGAAACAATCTTACTTGTATCCTGTGCTTTTAATTGCTTTACTTCGGTTAAAAACTTTTTAAAGTGCATAATTTATACATATTCAGCATAATTTTGATAATCTATATAATCAGTATATGCTGTGTAATTTTGATAATCCGTATATTCAGTATATGCTGTATTATTTTGATAATCAGTATATTCAGTATATGCTGTATTTTCTTGATAATCAGTATATTGCTGATCTGGATATGGGTTATCTGATTTAGGTGCTGCTGGTTTGGTATTTGATTTGGTATTTGATTTGGTTTTGGTTTTGTCTTTTGTGCTTTTGTCTCCTCCGCTTTTAGGAGTTGCACCACCACCTCCACCGCCACCGCCACTTATTTTAGGCGAACCTTTACCTTTTTGTGCAGTTTTTTTACCACCACTACCACTAAAAATATTTTTAAGTGCATTTGCAACTTGCTCTTTTACTGATGGGGCTGCAGTTGGTTGCGATTGCGATGCCGTTGCAATCCCCCCGTGATTAAGACAAGGTTTTGCTGTTCCATCTCCCGATGTACCATCTTGACACATAACTCCTCCGCCAGTCCCAGTATGCCCACCAGTACCATTTCCAGTCCCAGTACCATCTTTCCCTTTAAAAATAAAATACGCACCTACCCCTACTAATGCTAATACGCCGATGCTTATTCCAACTTTTTGTCCAGTAGTCATAATTAACTTATTTTTTTCTTTTTGAAAAAGAAATACGCTGCAATACCAAGTATAATAACCACTCCTGTAATTGCTATTGGAACACCATAAGCTTTTATTATGCTTGGTTTATTATCTGATTGTGATGAATTTTCTTTTGCTATTGCTAATTGAGCTCTTGCTTGTGCGGCCTGTTGTGTTGTTATTGTACCTTGTTGTTCAGCAAGTTTTATTTGCTGATCGTTCATATAAATTGTAGAACCTATCTTAAGCAAATCAGCAAGATTTAACCCTGCTAAAAATGATCCACCACCACTTGATTTGGTGTTAGTATTGTTATTAGTATTGGTATTGGTATTAGTATTGGTATTAGTATTGGTATTGGTATTGGTATTATCGTAATATTGAGAATTACCTTCATAATAATAATACTCATCTCCAGTTGCATTTTTCATACTATTGTTTTTACAAGATTCACAATTATTAACAAAATTGGGACTATTCTTAAATATTGTCCCCGGTGCTACTTCCGTAGTCAAGTCTAAGCCAGTAAGCGTTTCTGTTACTCCCCCTCTTTCTGGGAAAAGCGAAATGCCGTTTGGTGGACCTGCAAAACTTTTTTTCATACCTATTTGATTGATATTATTGCTAAGGCGATAACCAAAGCAGAAACTAATATTATTGTATTCGTATTTTTGGCAATCCCCGAACCACTCGCATTTAGATATGAATCTTCGGATTGCAATTGTCTTACTGCCAAGGGCTGAACTTCAGTTATCCCGGCATCGATTTGTGGCGTTTGTGCTTGTTGCTTTGATTCGCAACTTGAACACCTGAACATTTCAAGTATCAAGTCCTTATCTGGATGCAACTCCATAATATTTTTTAATGCTGATTCCCCATTTTGAGCAACAATCGCAACCAAATTACTTGCTAATTCATCTGAATCAGAAGCATCAGGCAACCCTTGCTGATTACACAAGTCATTTGCTTGATTTGAGTTTAATTCGGCTATGTATTTGTAAACGCTCATTTTAAATAATTTAAAAAAAGGCGGCAACACAATGGTATGCCGCCCTTTTCACTGGTTAGTTGAGTTTTATAAACCCGGAAATTACCCTTGGATGTAAGTTGGTACACCAACGATATTTGGATTTCCGTATTGTTGAGCAACTGAAGATCCTTGTAAACCTGCTGCCAAGTTGATGTTTGTACTTGGGTAGAAGTGAATACGGAATACTGACAATGAACCGATTTGAGTGAAAGTCAATTTCGTGAAACCATCAATGCTATACAATTGTTTTACCGCTACGATAGAACTCTGTTGCTGATACGGATCAATGGTCGGAACGATAGTTCTTAATAATTGATTACCATTCGCATCTTGAGTATTTAAGGTAAAAGTCTGAGTGATTTGGTTTGAAGCACCACCTACGCTCTCAATGTAAGTAAGACCTACGCTGAAAGGTTGGTTCATCGACTGATACAAGAATTGTTGGTAACTAACGTTTGCGATTGCAGAACTGATAGTGATACCGAAACCAGTACCAGTTACAGTTAAGCTACCTGGAACAGTAGTGAAAGATGCTGTACCTGGAGGGGTAGAAGGCATTGTACCACCATTCAAGTAAGTGTAAGCACCCAATACGTCAAAGTTACTTACTGCTGTTGCAGAAGCGTTACTGATAGTAAGGATGTAAGGTTGTGATTGAGGAGCTGCGGTTGATTGACCTGTTGCATTGTGCATATTAGGTCCGATACCTGCTGCTTTGTTAAACACAGCTGCGTTTGCATTTCTGTAATTTGGAGTTCCGCCATTCATTGGAGCAGCGTTTCCAGTCCAACCAGCGTAGTTCTGGTTAGCGTTTTCTCTCGCTTGTGCGATGTAGTTTTTTACTGACATTTTTTTTAAATTGAATTGTTTTTAAATTTTTTAAGTTTTTTGTTTTTGCGTATCAGGGAATTCTTTGGCACAAACCTCATATTCCAATCTACATTGTATTAGTCATAGACAACTCACTTATCTAATGTTGTAAATATTTCAAACTCTTTACAAAAAGAATCATCTTACTCACAAGATTTTCAAAACTTGTTTTCTAAATTTTTACACCAGGATTGTCCAAGTCATCCACTACAAACACAAATTTGTAGTTTCATAAAATATTCGCACCCGATTTACAAATCAAAGACCTTTACTCAAAGACAATTCAAATTTATTCACGTTCTAGTTAGTAATTGAATTATAAATGCAATTTATTGTCAATAGAAACCTATTGATTTTAGTTGCAGATGCAATACTTTTTGTGTAAGTTATTGATTTTCAATACTTTACTTTTTGTAAGTAAGTAGCCTTTTTTTCGCCTCAGCGATGGCAGTATGTGGGGAATGTGTTTTCCTACCCTTTTCATCTCTTGATTTAAGTAAGGGAGAAACTATGTTGGAGTAATTGTTTTGTAAGAAAGTATTTACAGCATTATCATATTCTATTTCTGTAAATCCTCCATATATCTTTTCGTCATCAATGTCTGCATAAAGAAAGAAATGCTTATCTCCTTCTTCGTATCGCTTATTGATTATCAACTCTGCGATTGATAAGTATTCAAACTTATCTTCAAACTTATGCTTATGCCTCTTAACTGTATCAGTAAATTTGTGTAACCTAATGATATTTACGTTTTGCCATACCTTAGATGTAATACGCCCTATTGATTGATAGTGCATAATGATGTCAACACCAATATGTCTATTGGTACATATTGCACCAACAAGGTCATTTGGCATAGTATCCGATATGTATTTATTGACATCTTCAACGAGTAGTAGTCCATTTTTAAAAGTGTTTAATACTTGGAAAAGTGTTTGTGCAATATCATCTAAACTCATTTTCGTTCCATCATCTAAAAATGGTCGTATTCTTCGTACCTCAACAATAGGGTGCATTGAGAATAATGGAACATCTTGAATTCTTATAGCTTTTATGTTGAAATATTCATCATTTACATCAATGATAAGGACACGCCTTGGTGGAGTACCCTTTGCAGGATTCCCCACCACATAACTATAAATCATCTTCTCTGTGGTAAAACTCTTTCCTACCCCTTTTTTACCAACAGCAGCTAATAGTTTTGGCTCTCTCATATTTCGTATTTTCTTGGCTTTCTTTCACTTTTTACCATCGCTTTATTATCTACCTCAAATTCTTCTGGCTCAACTACAATAACTTCAGGTTGCTCTGGCTCTGGTTGTGGTTGTGTTTGCGGCGTTGGTGCTGGTGCAGGTTGTGGCTGTGGTTGTGGTTGTTGTGCAACAGTTGCTTGTGCAATAGTTTGCAAAATCATTTTTGTTTGTTTCAGTTGCTGAATTGTCATTAATAATTTAGCAGCCAAATCTTTAGCAACAACTGCTGCTATTCTTTGCTCAAGCGTTACTTTAACCCCTTTTTTAATATACAACTCAATTAGCAATGGTCTTATTTCGGACTTGAACTCATCGCTTACAGTTAGGACATTTGATACTTGCTGATTATATTGTTCAATAAATTCCCCAGCAGTAATTCTATGATTTTCATCATAATCAATCATTGCTTGAAGATTTATCGTACCCTCATCTTGCATACGCTGCAATCTCTTTTGAGAAATCTGCAATCCTTTATTACCAAGAACGTGGAGCCATTCGTACATAGATATGGTCATATCGGCCGCAGCTTCTGCTCCTACTCTTAAATCTTTCTTACTTAAATTTTCATCTGCTCCATTATTGCTACTGCCTCCACTACTACCACTATTTCCATTACCAGAACTTCCAGATGGTTTTTCCCCAGGTTGATTTGGTTTTTTGAAAGGGGGAGGCGTGAAAGATGGCTCTTCAATAGGAGCGTTTAAATCAATGCCAGTTGTGTTGATATTCGGTTGCGTGTACCTTTTCTCGTTAACCGGCTCATCAAGAGGATTAACATCAATGAAAGGGATGTCTTCTGCTACTCTGTTTTCTTTGTTCATTTTACTTTTTTATTTTTCTTTGTGTTAGTAATAATTTCATTTTCTTGACATAGCTAATCAACTTCTTGTCAAACTCCGTTTTTGGTTTCTCCGGGAGTTGATCTACCATTATGTAATATCTCCATAAAGCAGATTCATCCTTACTGAATATCTTTTTTAAATCGATATAGGTATAACCACATTCAACTTTTACAAAATACACACATAATGCCAATGCCATTTTACGTTCATCACTCCTGTCAATGCCGTATAATATTCGATCCGAATCAACCCCTGTAATCGATGAAACAGAATTGACTAAAAAATCAATATCGTAGTTCTGTAAAATAGATTTTGTTTTCGCTTCCTTGAGTGTCTTTATCGTATTGTCAACACCAATAACCTCAAGTGTTGTTAGCAACTCATCAAAAACTAAAGTGGATATTGAAGGGGAAAATCTCATTTATACAAATTTACTCAATGCCGAACTATTTATCAAATTTTTTCTTAACCAACAAAGGTTCCAATGCCTTACAACTTTTAAGATTAATTTTAAACCAATCTGCTCCTACAAGCCGTATTTTAACCTCTGGATAGTATTTAGCCATTCTTTTCATTTTGGTCTGTGATTTAGAATCGAAATACCCTTTTACCTCAGACCATTCCTCAGTGCCGTTTAAATGCGTAATACAGAAATCTGGAAGGTAAGACCGAACTCCTCTTTTGATACCCTCAAACCAGAAACACTTTGGTTCGTGCTTCCAATCTATTATTTTATTTTCGGCTCTTAACTTTTCCAAAAAAATAGCATAGTAATACTCCCAGGTTGATCTAAAATAAATAGGGGGCTTACCACCTATGGTAGCCCAAAATTGCTTGTACGAAGTATCTTTTAAACCCAACCTATCTTTTACCGACTGTGGTAATTGATTTATGTGTATTCCCATTAGGTTAACTAATTACTTTTCCAACTTCAGTAGTTATGAAATAAATTAAAAAAGCGACACCACCAAAAACGGCTATACCACCTAATAAATCTTGTTTTTCTTGTTTTGTCATTATAATTTATATTTTGATTTAAAATCTGGATGATTGATAACCAAATCTGCACAATACTTACCAAATACAAGATCCGATTGATAGTGAACTCCAAGATACAACCTTGAAACAGATATATCATCTGCTAATTGCTGTAAACTTTGATAGTATTGAGGATATTTGTTTCCCAATACCTCACAATATATCTTTGATTGAAAAGTATGTCCAGAAGGATAAGAAGGTGTATTTGCAGATAGAGAAAGATATGGATATAAAGAAGCATTAAAATACATAGCCAATTGATATGGTCTGATCCTTTGGTAATTATATTTCAATTTCATTAACAAAGGAACTATGTCCTCTTTTATCTCTTGTATTGTTTGTTCAACTTCTGACTTTGATACCCCTGCATTAACCATTATGGTAACGATGTATTTTTCAAAATCGGTATCGTAAATTTTATATCTTTCTTCGGCAGTTTTATCAGAATAAAGACTATCGGTCAATTGAACGATTTGTGCAATTTCTTCCTCTTGCTCCGGAGAATCATACGCTGGAGCAGGGTAGTTTTTTAATTCCGTCAACAACGAATCGAGATAATTTTCTTTTTGTAGGATATTTAAAAACTCCCTACTTGGATTTCCAAATACTAAGTTGATTGACATTTCAATTTTTTAAATGAATGCTTGTGGCAAAATATCTTGTTGTGGTGTTTCCTGTCTGTTTAATTTGCTAACCACATCTGCGTATTTCATATCCAACTCATCTATTTTATTTTCAACCGACTTTACGAAAGTCTTGCTAAAACGAATATTGTATTGAAAATAATAGATTGCATATAGCAACGCTGCCGTAGTAAGAATACCAAATCCTATTTGCATTGGATTGCTAACTGCTTTTTTTAGCGAATCTTGAAAGCTTGAACTCTCTGGAGTTGTTGCCGTTGGTGTTGGATTGGTATTTACTTGTGGCGGTGTTACCGGTACTTGTGGTACTGGAGCTACTGCTGCTGGTGGTGTTACCGCTGGTGCTACTGCGTTGTCCATTATGATAGTATTTTAAAAATTATAAATGCAGCCCCTCCAAGTAATAACGCTTTTTCCAAATCAGTAAATCTTTGTCTTTGGGGAGGTGTTGTTAGTCCAGATACATCTTCAAAAGAGCCATCTGGTGCTAAATCCAATGCCGTATTATCTTGAGTTGCTGAATGTTCTAAAACTACTATTGAAGGGTTTGTAACAGGCAGGTACTTGGACTCATTGGTAAATACAGGTTCATACCAGCCACGGCAACTATTTGCTATATTCAAAATATAGTTTGTTTTGTCCTCGGCTGTACCGATAACATCTCCACTAAATACTGGAGGGTTTTCTGAAAACGCATTCTTGTTAAATACCAATTGAGTATTCATAGTCTAAATTTTTTTTTGTTTTCGCAATTCAATAGTTGCTCTCCTTATTGCATCTTGCCATTTCTCATCTTGTTTCCTAATCTTTTTTGCGTGCTGACTAATCAGCTTAATTTTTTCTCCTTGTGGCATTTTTTCTATTTTTTAATTATTAATTCAAATTGTCTAAATAATTCCCTACCTCAATTTCAACTTCTTCCCTTTTGATTTCTTTGTTGTTTGAAACTATATTGTCAACTACAATTTTATAAAATTTATGATACTTTTTTGTGTCTGTACCTTCTTCGTTCATTTCCGAAATCAAATTTTTAACATCATCGTTTTTTTGATGCATATATTTTTCAACTATACTACTTGCCATCATTCCTCCATTAGCAAATTTATCATCACCCTCCCACCAAAACATTTCTTTTAAATCTCTAATACTTCTTTGCATAAGAGACTCTCTTACCAATCCAAATACATAATCTTCAGATTCGTTATCTTGTTTTAAATCTGTTATGATTCTATCTACTAAAACTTTCTTGTCTTTAATAGAATCCCAATCATTTGGCTGATTAATTTCTTTTAAATCTCTAAGACTTCTTTGCATAAGAGACTCTCTTACCAATCCAAATACATAATCTTCCGATTGTTTATCTTGTTTTAAATCAGCAATAATTTTATCTACCAAAATTTTCTTATCGACACTACCGCCTTTAGCCATCTTTGCGCCATCAGCCATCATACCACCATCAGCAAATGTCTGGCTTTGGTTTTATTTATTAATTAATTTGTTGCGGAATTTAATAAATTATCCAAATTTTTATCTACAAAAGTTTCAATTTCATCTGAATTGTTAGGAACATTATTATCATCCCATACTATTTCTGCTAAATATGGATACGTTTCTGTCTTACCTCCAACATTTCTTACTCCATAACCTAATTTTAATTTACCACCATAATTCGTTCCTTCTATTTCAATATAAGTATCAAAATTGTATCTATATGATTTTATATTCCCTAACGTACCACCATCAGCCATCATTCCACCATCAGCATATTTACTCATTCTTTCTGTAAGTAATTTTATTGCCATCTGCTTTGCTTCATCTTTATCTTCAAAAATACCATATAGTTTTTCATTGTCTGTGTATCTGCCTTGATATTTTACTACAACGCCTTCATCTGTATAGTTATCGGTATCTCTTTTGTATTTGTATGTTCCGTTTTCCTTTTCAGTTATTTTTATTTTTTCAATTCCCAAATCAGGTCTTTTTACTTGAAAATATTCATTACCAACTACCAATTCGCCATATTTTACTTCTCCTTTATCACTAATTCTTTCCCCCTTTGCCATCATTCCCCCATCAGCAAATGTCTGGCTTTCTTTCATTGAATCTCCAAGTAAGTAACCCCCTGCTATTGCTAATAAATATGGTATCATTTTTTTTAATTTATTTGCTCAAATACGCTTTCGTGTACAAATTCCGAATTTTCGTTTAGTTCTTCTAATTGATCTTCTGTCATTGGAATACCATCGTAATCAGCTTCACTAATATAAGCATCCGAAAAGTCCGGGTAATCATCATAATCAATACCATCAACAACTACGTTAGAAACTTTACTAAGGTCTAATTTGGCAGATTTTTTACGTCTATTTAATTCTTCTTTTACAGAATCAATAATGTCTTGATTGCCTTCATACCTTGAAAGATTAATAATCATATCTGTTAAAGCATCGTTTGAATACTCTGACAATCTACCGCCATCTGCAAATTGTGTAGATTTCATTGAATCTCCAAGTAAATAACCCCCTGCTATTGCTAATAAATATGGTATCATTGTTTTTGTTTATTTTGTTTTTTAACAATTTCCACCATCAGCCATCATTCCACCATCAGCGATTTTTTTCTTTTTTTTCTTTGGTGCGAATAAATCCCAATTTATTTGTGGCTCTTGATAACCATCGTAATTATTTGAATTGCTAAATTCTTGTTTAAGATAAATTAAAACATCATCATATTGAGTAGGATATTTCTCTTTAAAATCGGCTATTTCTTTAGTCCCTTCGGCTTGAATTGTTGCATTTTCATAATTACCAGTCTTATCGTATGCAATTTTTACTTTCTCAAAATCAACATCTGGGATATTGAATTTGTTTTTAATTTTTGATAAGTTAAGTGTTATTTTACCCCCATCAGCCATTTTATTTGTTTCGAGCCAATTTTGATATTCATCATAAATCATTGAAACTTTAGCATTCTTCATTTTATCAATATCTTTTTTCGATAGAGACAATATGTTTTTTATTTGAGTAGTATATTGTTCGTTTTTATGAGCCCCTTTTGCTACCAAATTTGATTCTTCCATAGAAATAGTAAAATCAACAACTGATTTATCAGTAACATTCTTAGCCATCCCACCTTTTGCCATCATTCCACCATCAGCAAATGTCTGGCTATCTTTCATTGAATCTCCAAGTAAGTAACCACCTACTGCGGCTAATAAATATGGTATCATTTTGTTTTTATTTTAGGTTTATTACAAATTTAATAAAAAAAACTATTTAATCCCCTTAAAAATTTTAGTATTCCTTGGGCATACCATCATATGGGGTTACAGAGTTTTTGTCACAAATTATACATTGAGTGCTACTATTTGAAACAATAATCCCCGCTCCACCAGCTTCCCAATTATTAATTATTGTACCTACTGGATGATCGCACCGACCTGAATATATTTTACATTTACTATTTTTACCAGTAATTGTATTCCCTTTCAAGTTTGCGAATATTTTATCTTTTGACTTGTTTTTTAATAGCAAATAAGCTACTCCTGCAATCGCTGCAATACCAATAATCATTTGTGTTTTTTTATTCATTTTGTTTATTTTTTATTTTTAAATTAAATTAAATTTTAGTTACCCCTCTGCCAAATGTTCCAATATAACCTTTGTTCCCGGTAATCATATTGCCTTTTCTATCAACTTTTTGAACAACATATACGCTACCCGACTTTTGCTTTACAATACCTTTTACATCTTTCAAAGTCATAAACATATTCCCTTCGTTTCTTGCAACCTCTGCGTTTACCATAACCAAATCTCCTTCTTTAATATCTTCTGAATTTGACTTTATAGTACCGCCATCGGCATATTCCTCTTGATCATAATCGGATTGGCTTTCGTATTTTGCATCTGCATAATCTTGAAAAGCATCCATAATTGCATAGTACAATTTATCACTAAGCACTTTATCGTTTTCAAACTCTTTCTCTCGCTCCTTAGAAAGTTTATTGTCTTTTTCATCATAAATAGCATCAAGCGAATAACTTCTTTCTCTATAATCAATAGAGTATTCAAAAAAGTATTTTTCCTCGCTATTGTCATATTTATCAAACTCTACCTCAAGTACCAAAGTGCTACTGTCCATACTTTCTATTTCTATCTCTATGTCTGCAACATCTTCTAAAACCCCACCATTAGCTAATTTCTTTACTTTCCAGTTTTCAAAATAACTATCTGCAATTTCCTGGAGATTGATTTGTCCATTTGAATATGGTTGGCTTTCGTTTATTAAATTACCTTTTACATCGCACATTTTTATTTTTGCAATACCATCTTCAATTGAAATTACTTTCCAATATTGCCCTTTAATCCCAAATTTCTTATCATTTCTGGTTTGATAAACAAGTATTGATCCTGGCTTTATATCAGACATAACCCCACCATTAGCCATCATCATTCCATCAATTTTAACTTCTATTCTTTCTACATAATTTACATTACCAGACCAATTTGGTGTTCCGTATTGTCTTAAAAATGTTAATTTAGTGCCATCGTTTAATACAACACGATATAAATCGTGGAAATATGGATTACTGCTATTGTATGGATAAGTTTTACCTTGATATTCTTGAGTAATACTTTTTACTGCACCATTACCTAATTTTGCATCTATATAATCTACAACATCCGATTCGTCTTTAATATTTACTAATTCATTTGTACCTGATAAAATTCCTTTATTGTAAGATTCGTAATGACCATTTAAAGAGTTAATCATTCCTCCATCAGCAAATTTTTCTCCAACTATTTTTACACTATGTATCGCTAAATCTCCAATAGCAAAACCTACATCTCCACTTTTCCTTTTGTAAGCATAAAAACGCACTCCATTAGGATTTTTAGTATTGACAAAAGTTATTTTTTCGCTCTCGTAAGATTTTCCTTTGCCAACTAAATTCTTACTCTTTACTAATAATTCTGCCTTACTATTATTATTTATGCTACTTCCAAATGTAATATTTATCTTATCGCCTTTTTTAAGGTCATCAAAGATAACAGAGTCCACATAACCACCATCAGCCATAACGCCACCATCAGCAAATTTATCATCTACCTTGTAATGAATATGCGGTAAATAAATAAATGTTTCTTTCCCATAAATCGAGTCTTTCTTGTCCAATTTAACTTTGGCTCTTCTTGCAAAAGGAGGTGTCGAATCTACTATATCAATCACTTTCCCAGTAGGTCCTACTGCTGAAAATTTAATCGTATCCCCAATTTTAATATTCCTTGGGTTATCCCACTCGGTTTTGCCGCCATCAGCAAATTCTGGTATTTTTTTTTCAATGTCTTCCCCAATCGAATCTCCAAGTAGGTAACCGCCTACTACGGCTAATATGTATGGTATCATAAATCTAAAAATTTGTTTAATTTATCTTGTATGCTATTATGTTGTTTTCTTAATTGTTGAAATTTTGCATCTTTTATTTCTTTCCAATCAGAATATCCAGATAAAGCATAATCAAAACCTTCATTATCTATTGCAGAAATCAACTCCTCTTTATCATCATCAGATAGTTTAGGTATATACGCATTTAACTCTTTATAGTTTGCTTTATATTGATTAGCGATACCTCTTAATTCGGCATCTTTAATGTCTTTTTCTGTAAAGTTTTTTTCCCCTTCTCCGAATACACTATCGTAGCCATCTTTATCAGCATAATTTTTCCAAGTTGTAATTTCATCTTCATCTTCTACAATATCATTACTAACTACGTTGGCAACAATATTTTTATCTTTCATCGAATCTCCAAGTAGGTATCCGCCTACTACGGCTAATATGTATGCTATCATTTTAATTTAATTTAATTAGTCGTTTGTCTTTCGTATTCTAAATATTCGCTTGGAACTAAATCTCTATTTTCTTTTTCTTTATTTTGTTTTTCAAATTCCATAACCTTTTTATATATAAGCGAACTTGGTCCTACTCCAAACTGCTTGTAATAATATGCACTTTGTGATGCTTTGCTATATTCCCTCAATAAACTTAAATAATATAAGTATGAAATATAACTCAATTCTCGAACCCATTGTGGCTCTCCAACCCTAACTCCAAAAGGGTTTGGGTTATCCTCAGTAGAATCTTTATATTTTTTTTCTATTGGTTTACTATCATTTATACTCGAATTCTTTTGATTTCTACGTCTTGTATTATTAAAAGAATTATTAAAAGCTTGCCCGGCAAATCCTCCAAAAGCAAATTTTTCGCTATCTTTTATTGAATCTCCAATAAGGTAACCTCCTACAACTGCTAATAAGTACGGTATCATTGATTTAATTTGTATGCTATGAAAATAGATAAGTTATTGTTTGAATTATTCAGTTTGTACCAATTCATATATTGAAAATTAACTGAAATATTACTTTGCTCAAAACCTATATAAGAACTCCACATTAACCTCTTTGAAACTGGATAATCTTTGTCAAACCAAAAACAACCAGCATTTGCACCGAAATACATTGAATTATTAGTTGAATTATAAGTATAACATTTTGCACCAGCCATTAATGGAACGCCATAAAAATCTTGCGAACTATTAAAACGCAAAAACCCACTTGAAAGCGTAGTTTTAATTTGTTTTGAAAGTTTGTAATCTACTTCAAACATTGATGATCCTAAATCTACTTGTGTTGTTTGTGTTACATTAACTGGGAAAGGTGTAACAAGACCTACTCTATATTCTACATTTTTTTGTGAATAAGAAATTAGAAATGTCGTTGCAAGTAATAAAGACAGAATTGTTTTTTTCATTTTATGCTTTTTTATATTTTTTTATGTTTTGTTTTGCTTCTTCTAAACCCTTTTTTGTTAGTCCACCCCCTAATTTTTGCCACACTTCTGGTGGAATTTCATCTCTTACTATTGTATCTAAATTACTTGCAAATTTTAAACCCGTTTCGTAATTACCTTCATCGTACATTTCTTTTACAAAAGCCAAATCTTCCCAATCTGTTTTTCTAAGATACTTTGGATCTGGCTTTAAATTCCATTTTGGTTTGCCCGTGTCCCCACCATCATCATACTTTTCTTTCGACATTTGTGATCCTATAATTCTCTTTGCGGCCAAATACGCTTCTTCCTTATTGTACTTCTTGCCATAATCTTTTTGAAGTTTCTTTGGAACATCAGTATCAATCAACCTACTCGCTACTGCATTTACCTTATCTTGAAATGTTGTTGTTTTACCCCCATCAGCCATAACTTGTAGTAAAAACTCCGGGAGTGGTCCTTTAACAGAACTATACTCCTCTTTTCCTTCCCCATCAAATAGTGCTTGATTTGCATCTTTTAAGAAATTCTGAATATCGACATTGTCATAAGATGTGCAGGTTACAGTAAGTTCTTCCGGAGAAACGCTATTGTCAATATAAACTTCAAAGTCAGCATTATCTAATCTGTGTATCAAATAGTCGGAAACATTATCTTTTACATTTGAATCTAAAATACCGCCTTTAGCGAAAGAGTCCGCTCCCATTCCCTCTCCAATAAAGTAACCTCCAACAAGTGCAATTAAGTAAGGTATCATAATTAGTTTTTAAATATTTCAAGTTCGCTCTTTGGATATGTATCCTGAGTACCATCTGCGAATTTTATCAGATAGTTTTTTTCTGGCTTAACATCCGAAAATTGTTCAAAGTCATCTGCCTTAAATATTTTCATTATAACTCCAGTCTTGTTTTTGCTTTTAACTCTCGCTGCATCTCCAATCGCCCCACCCTTAGCGTAATAATATGGAGGAGTATCGGTAAAATATATTGATCCTACCTCGTTGATGCCCATATCTCTAAATTTCTTTAAAGCTTCCATCTTATCTTCATTATCAACTTGTATGTCTGCAATTATTTCGCCCATAGGACTTCTCAATACTGCGTATTTTTTCTTTACTTTACCCCCTTTAGCAAATAAAGAAAGATACATACCCGTTGCTTGCTCAATCAAAGGTTTCAATTGGTCATAGTAAATACTATCGTGAGATGCTACAACCTTATATGTTGTTCCCCGGGTACGTCCTACCTCCAAGTCATACAAGTCCATACCATTAAGGGTTATTTTTATGTAGTTTGCCCTTTGGTTTTTTATCTTGAATGATAACCCGTTGCCTAAATCACGGAAATTATATGCCCCAGTCATCGCATTCAATCGTCCTGCTCCACCCAATTGCTTTAGGATAATTTCTGCTACGCTATTTGTTGAGCCACCATCAGCATACAATTTTTTTAATTGTTCTTCTTCAAACACATCTCCTAAACTTGCCCTTGTTGGAGAAATTCTAAAGCCATTTTCATCATATCCTACATCATTTCTAACTACATAATATGAATCATCGTACCCATAATTAGGTTCTCTAACTTCAACTACATCACCTAATTTTATATTACCACCCTCGGCAAACTCATCTTTTGCATTTTTCCACCAATCTTTGTCATACTTAACAATACTCAATCCAGTTTCGCCCTCTTTCTCAAGTTGGGCTTTAATTTTTTCTGCATCTTCTTCAGTATATAAATATGCCATACTTGGCGATTTTGTCCAAGCAGGACTGCCTGTTGACATTTTTACATAGAAATACGTTTCATCTGATTTTTTTATCTGGTATTCTTGTATTCTATTGTGCATAGAAGTTACACCCCCATCAGCAAAACTTTTGCTTTTACTTGAATCTCCAATAAGGTATCCACCGACTAATCCTAATAAATATGGTATCATTTTTTATGTTTATTTTGGTACTTCTGATGTTTGTTCATAACGCATCTGCTTATCTTCTTGAGGAGTTGCATTTGTTGGAGCATCTTGGAGTATCTTAACACCCGATCTACTTAAAACAGCAGCCGTTCCAAAACCTGCCGCCCATCCCAATAATCCATATCCTATTACTTTCCCAATAGGCTTTTTATTGTATATGCTATAACCTAATCCTAATGCTATGCCTCCTAATGCAAATGCCCTATAATCTTTTCTATAACCAAATGGGTTAAATAATGCCGCTAAATTGAACATATTTTTTTATTTTAAACTTCCTGTCTTATGTAAAATATAATAAATTAATAAACTACCGCCAATAATCGCTCCCCATTTCATTTGATTACTCCAACAACGAGGATTTAGGGTTGGTAGAGAGCCATCGCCACATTCATATTTATTATTTTAAACTTGTTTTCTTTTTATAATTTCTTTATCAACTTCTATATTCTTATTTACTGCCCCAATAACAAGTCCTCCTGCCGCTACTGCTAACAAAATTCTTGCATTTGTCTTATACTTACCACCAAAAGCATAAATTCCAGTAAATAAAGCTGCATACCATAAGCTTGTCCATAAGTAATATTCTCCGGCAACGTGCCATTCTAATTTTTCAGCAGAAATTTTACCATTATCAAAATCTCTTTCAAGTTGGTTTATTCTCCTAAAATATATAGAATCAAAAGGCGTAGGAAGCGTATTCGCTATCGCCGCAGCAATCAATGCCGTATATAGCAATGTATTGCCATTCCCTTCACTTACAACTTTATTTATTCCTAAATTCATTTGCTTAATATTTGTACAGCAATTATTACTAAAGCCGTTAAACCTATAATACCTGCAACACCAGCTATTGATTCGTTATTACTCATATTTCATCACGTTTTAAATATTCAACTACCATACCTTTTTTTAAAAGGTCAATTCTATTGTATCGTGCCGTTCCATTATCAAGTATGCTACCAATTCTTAATCCCCAATCTGCATTTATCCAATAAGTCGCATCTCCAGTAAGGTCAATAATATGGCTACCATATTTTAGTTGAGCAGTTCCCTTATCAAAATCAACCGAAATAAGCTCAATATGGGGTTTCCAGATATTATTCAAATACCAAGTATAACCTCCGGCAATAATTGTAATTGCACCAACTACGGCGGCAATCTTAATTATTACATCGTTAGTCTTGCTTAAATTAACTTTTATACTTTCTGTTGTAGGATTCAGCATCATCATATTTTAAGCACAAGGATTTACTTTATATATAGCATTTGGATCGTAGCATTTTACTCCCCCGCCAACTGGTTGAATTGTGCAACGCACTTCTCCTTCAGAGCAACCAGCATTAGAATCCATAGTTGGTTGAGTGTTTGTATCTCCACGCAAACAATTATCCATATAATCTTTGATAAATGATTCTCTTTCTGCATCACTTGCAAATCTCATTGTCATCAATTGATTATTCAATGCTTCTTCACAAATAGCATTTGTATCTACTGGAGGTACTGGTGCAGGGGGTGGTACTATTATTGCAGTTTTTGCTTTCTGCTTGTCCATTTCTCTAATAACGAAATACGCTACTGCCGCTCCGGCAAGGAAAACTAATATATTTTTTGTTTCCATTATCCTATTTTTGTTAATTGTGAAAAATCTATTTTGTCTGTTGGTAGTGTAAACCATACATCCCCATCAATATCTACTCTTGGAATTCTTGCATCGTATGAAGTGATAAATTCTGGGAAATCTACTGGAGCCCACAAAATAGCTTCTATCATCGTATTTTTTCTAAAAGTTTGTTGATACCCCAAACCATTATATAGAGCTGTATCTTCCAATAATACAAAGCGATAATTCCCTGGATCAAGACAAGTAAGCGCACCATCGCTATTGCCAAAACCAAATTGACCTTGGTCACAAGGTCTTGGAGGGGCAGGCATATAACCTCCGTGGTCAGCACAATCGCATCCAAATGTCCCATCTTGACAAGGTTGAGGGAAATCACACATATCTGGCGAAGGCACAGGCGCAGGTGTAGGCGTAGGTGTTACTGGTGCAGGTGCAAGTGCTTTCTGCTTGTCCATTTCCTTAATAACGAAATACGCTACTGCCGCTCCGGCTAGAAATACTAATAGATTTTTTGTATCCATTTTTTTGGTTTTATTTATAAAAAAAGACCGCAAAGCAGTTCTAATGGTATGCAGTACGGTACATTACCATAAGAGTTGGTCTGCAAAGTAACCTGCCGACCCCCTCTTATGTCTGTCTTTTTCGTGGCGTATTTTATACATATGCCTTCTTGAATCTGCGTAATCTAAGCCCTTTGTCTTTACAAAAGTTGGATAATCGCCATATCCAAGTGCGCCTACGCTTGCTAATTTCTCCCCTTTCTTATTAAATACATCAATCTTTTTACCTTTCACAGTGCTTGGCTTTATTGTTACGCCAAGTTTCTTCGCTCTTGCTTTTGTATAAGATGTAATTCTATATGCCATAATTATTTTGATCTTACTAAATTAACACCAGCAAGTGCTAAAAACCCTCCAAGAATTATCAAGCCAATACCTAATTTTTTGCTTTTACTTTTTGGTGGTGCAGCTTGAGCTTTTTGAAAATCTTGTATTTCTTCTGGGTGCTTTGTTTGAGCAACGTGAACGGATTGTTCTCTTAAATTATGAACTTCTTGTGCCTTTTGGCTCAATTCACTCATATTTTTTGAAATATCCTTTCTTGCATACACCACTTCTTTCTCATACTCAATTTCATCCTGCTCTTGCTCATCTTGCTCTTGCTCAGCTCTCCAGGACGCTAATAAAGAATTTTGTTCTTCTTGTTCAACCTCAACCTGCTCATCCTGTTCTTGCTCAATCGTTTCAACTGGGGTTTCAACTAAATCTTCAATTGGTGCTGGTTTTGGAGCTTCTGCTTTTGGCTCAACATTTACTTTTGTCCTTTTGAGTTTTGCAATTGATTCAAGTCGTCTTTTATGAACTTCAAGATTGAATTTGTTTATGCTCTTTGTCATTTCGGCATCCATTTCTTCGATTAGAGTTTCATACTGATCTTTCTCATCATCTGGAGCAAAATTTAATCGCTCAACCAATTTTTCAATTGCATCAATCTTTGCTTGTTGTTTAATTGACAAGTCTTCTTTCTTTACGTTTTTTTCTTTCAGTGCTACTTTATATTTCATTTTTCTATTTTTTCTTTTTTCCTAAAAATTTAACCTATGCTTGAATTGATTGATTTAAGCATTGCGCCATACAAGCCGAATAATCCGAGCTTCCAGCACACGATGTTTTACAAAGTGTAACTTCTTTTGGCTCTTGAGTTCTAAGCAACTTGTTTCCAGTTGCTTGCGCCCACTTTATTTTGTTTTTTTCGTTTCTAAGCCATAGATAGTAACTGCCTACTGCAACTACGCCAAATGCTACTAATATTTGGACTTCTCTACGTCTTGCTAATTCTGGAATATTCATTTTTTTTGGTTTTTTTGTTTTATAAATTAACTGTTTAATCCTGATGACCAACTTACTTGTGTTGGTGTTTGGTTTTTAATTAAGCCATTGTAGATTTTGTCTTTCTCTGCACCAACTAATTTGTCAAGTGCTTTTTCTTCTGGTAGTTTTAATGATTCTTCCACTAACTTAACAGCGTAGTCAAGAATAAAACCCCCTACAATACCTAAGAAAAGAACTGAAGCCAATTCTTTACCTTTTGGAACAACCAAACGAAATGCACCTCCTTTCGATGCCGCTACTGAATATGTCGCAACATCCCCTAAAAAACCTACTGCTGTTGATGTTCCAACAACTATGAGTGTGCGTGAATTAAATAATGCCATTTTTTTTGTTTTTATGTTTTAGTAATTAATTATGTAAGCGTTTTTGTTGGTTCTATAATCTCAAAGATTTCAGATGGGTTATCGTAAGAAAGCAATCTTTTAATTGTTCCTTTCTTTACGCCAACTTTCTTTTCCATCTTAACCACTTTAGATTTCAAATCTTCTGGAATATCTGTACTATTCTCAATCAAGTCATTGATAATATCTCCAATTTTCTCTCCATTAGTACCTTCTGTGTCCAATATTTCATTGTCAAAAGTGAAAGTATAGTCAATGCCAAGTAAACCATCGTATTGTCTAAGTACGGTTTCTTTCTCCGGAGTAACTGTTTTGTACTTATCTGTAACAGAATAATTTATTTCATATCCACCACTTTCAAGAGTTATGGTTGTAGGTCTTTCTCCTTTTTGTTCGTAAATGTCAAGATAGTAGTCTTTAGCAACTTCCAAGATCACCCCTCTAATTAATTCCTTTTCTGCTTCTGCGTTCTTGATAATTGCTTTTAGCTCATCGTATTTTTTAATTTCTCTTTCAATGCCAACAATGTGAGCAACTGGATTTGGTTGTTTTGAAGATTTAGCAACTTTTTGAACTGCTTTCTCTACATCAAATATGCTTTTTTTCTTTGTTTTATCTTTTACTACAACTTCTTCAACAACTGCTGCTTGTGCTTTAGGATTAACTACTGCATCTTTTACATCATTGTTTATGTAGAAATTTGCAATACCCTCGTCCATTAACTCCTCTGAATCGTATTTCTCAGTAACTTTTTTACCATCAATAAGTTCGTATTCAACTACGAATTGTTCAGCAACTGCGGCACCTTTTGCCATACGTTGTGGCAAAGCCCCCATACTTACCATTTCAGCAATTACCCCTGCTTGAGTTTCTCTGTCAAGTTGAAACCAAGTATCTGGTCCAACAGCTTCCAATGCTTTTTCTTCAAGCGTTTGTTTACGATGGCGGCCAGTATAAGTTTTACCTCCGTGAGAATACCTGTGTAAAGTATAAGTATCAGAATTACCATCATTTTCTTTACTTAAAAGAATTGTTGCTAATGCTAATTTAGGAGTATCTCCCAATCTTATAAGAGATTCTACTCTCATTTTTTGTTTTGCTGATAATTCACTAAATTTTGTGTCATATTCTGAATCAGTCATTTCTTCAGCCATTTTATACATCATTTCTCCATCGGTTTGACCTCCGTCAGCCATTTTTTTAGTTCCATTTTTGTAGAACTCATCAACTATTTCTTCTTCAATTCGTTCCCAATTTTCATCGTAATAATCTTCGGATTCCTTATCATCAAAATTGTCTGGCTCAAACTCCATTTGCCAACCTATACCTGAATGATATTCTTTCAATCTGCCATCGAATCCAATATTGCCATTTACATAATATACCTTTATTGTAGAACGACCAGTATAAGACCTTTCATCATCTTCTTTGTAAATACTTATCTCTGGGCTATCGGTTTCCCCCCCGTCAGCGTATTCAAATTCCTCCTCCTCAAATTGAGTATAGATTACCTTTGGCTTACCGCCTTTTGCCATCATACCACCATTGTTAAAATAAGATTCTCTACCAAAAGTTTTCCTTTGATAATCTTTTTCTTTTTTCCAACCATCTGCACTTTCCTTTGTCTCAAAAACGTGATCAACATACATATTTTTTTCTGTATTTAAAATTAAGTATGTACCATCTTTGTCTTTTTTAACCACATATTTTTCAGCCATCATACCTCCGTCAGCGTATTTATCGCTTTCAAGTATTTCCACAACATCGTATTTATCTAATGTATTACCTTGTGCCGTTTCATTGTATCTTTCTTTTTTATCTTTTGTAACCCAAAAGAAACTATTATCATAAAAAGGATCGCACACATAATATTCTTCTCCATTAATTGCTAATACCTTATCCCCTTGTTTTATTGTATCTATGTCAAGCTCTTTTTTCTTTGTCTTACCACCTTTTGCCATCATACCCCCATCAGCCATTTTTGCATTTTTTTGAAAATAATCTTTACCAGCTTCGGAAACGCTTAAAATAATAATTATGTTTCCATTATTATCTTCTGACATACTTTCTACTACTCCTAAATCTGCGATTTCTCTATATTTTCCACTTTTAGCATCTTCGTAATCAAAGAAAAATTTACGATAGTATCTTTTATCAGGCATTAATTTCCATTCTCCAAACTGAACAAACCTTTCCGTTGCTCCACCCTTTGCCATCATACCGCCATCGGCATAAGAGTAATCTTCTCCTTCTCCTTCAATATCGCCTTTCATAATTAAATACTTGGTAAGCGATTTTTTTTCTTTATCAGAAAGATTATCCCATTTTGTAGCACCAATGATTTCTTTTGCTTCGTGCATTTGGTCGGTAAAACTGATAGCTCCAGCTTCCCCTCCGTGTCCGTATGTGTATTTTTTTGGCATATATGTTTATTTTTTATTTTTATTTTCTATTTCTTGCCTCTATAATTGCTCTTTCTTGATTGTCTAATCTTTTACGAGCTTCTTCAATTTTTGTTGTGCTTTCGTTTTTGTCTTTTGCACTAAAATATTGTTTAGAGTTTCTGGCTAGTTGCATTCTTATCAAATCTAATCTTTTTGACAATTCTTTATCAGACATTTTTAATAAAAATGAAAAATCATCATCATCCACTATCAACTTACCACCTTTTGCATAATACTGCAACGCTGAAATATCTTCAATACTTTCTTCTTGCCCAGGCAACCCGATTTCCCCTTTGAATTTTAGATATTTAGTTGTTTCAACCTTGTCTTTACTTGACAAAGCATTCCATTTGGTTGCTCCAAGTATTTCTTTTGCCTCAATCATATCTTCAGCCATAGTTGATGGCTTAACTTTCCACATAGTATCTTGCGATGTTTCGCCACCTCTTTTAAATTTTTCGGTAACGCTATTCCCAATAAGATATGCTCCTGCTATGGTTAAAATGTATGGTATCATAATGCTATAACGCAAAAAAGCTGTATTTTTTACAGCTTAAATGATTTTTTTTTATGTTAGTTAATGTCATCGTTTTTTAAATATATTTACCACCCCAACAGTGCCAACCAATAAAAGAGCGCCGATAACTAAAAAACCTAATCCTGAATCTTTTTTCTTTTCTGGCTCTGGTGTTGGTTGTGGTTGTGGTTGTGGCTCTGGAGTTGGCTCATAAGTTGGCTCTGGAGTTCGTTTTGGAGTTGGCTCATAAGTTGGCTCTGGAGTTCTGTCTAAATTTCTCACATTAGCAGGAGTAAATTTTCTAATTTCATTCGCAATGTCTTGATCCGTTGTTGCTATGAAATCTTCCAATTTGTCAAGTTCTGCCTCCGTATCTTTATCCCTTTCTTCTGTGCTTTCGTAGTCATCAATAGTTTCATTGTACTTTTCAATTAACTCTTTCAAACTTTCAATTCTTTCTTGAAGTAAGCGAGGTAATTCTTCGATTTCTAATCCTTTTTTCTTTAATGCCGATGTTACAACTTTCATTTTTTTTGTTTTTTTTTCTAAATTTATTTTTCCATTATATAAGCCGGGTGTGTCCTTCTCATATGCTTTGAAGGGGTATCTTTTAATTGAGATTGTTTTATGATACCATCCTTTACTGCATCTTTTGACCAGCAAAAGCGATGGCGACTATTTTTTCTCATTGGCTTTAATGTACCACCTTTAGCCATTTTTTTCTTTTTTTCTCCACGCAGAATTTGAAAATCCTCCTTATCTAATATGCCATTTTTATTCTGATCTAATACCTTTCTATTGCCAACATTTATATCTGTTTGTCCACCTTTCGCCATTTTTTCTGATAGGTACTTTTTAAAATCTTGCAATGAAATGTCATCATCTTCTCCCAAATATTTAGAGTGTTTTCTATATTGACTCATTACCACAGTATCGCTATCTTGATCGTAACGAATAGAAACTTTGCAATCATCATCTGATTTACAAATAAATTTAAACTCATCCCTATTTACAACTTTCAAATCTTTTACCGAATCTGATTTTTTTGCTTCTTCATAGAATTTATCCAATTCAGTAGAAACTTTGCCGCCACTTGCCATTATCTTATTGCCAGTTTCATCAAAAACCTCAATGTTGCTAAATTCTTCAATTTTTGCATATCTTTTGGCTGTGTCCATAGCCATCTCTTTCGAATCCTTAATTTCTGATTGCTTTTTGCCATCAGCCATATATGTAATCTTGAACTTGCCTTTTGTTTCGCCATATGGCTTAAACGAAAATGGTGCTTTCCTTGTTTTATAGTCATCTTCATCCATTCCTGCTCTACGCTCCCCTTCTCTTTCCCCGGTCATTTTATCTTCTTCAGGATCCCAAGTATATTTACTTCTTTTGGACTTTGAACGTTTTGCCATACCACCATCAGCAAATTTCTTTAATTCCCAATTTGCTTTTTCTTGTCCAGTTTTTTGATTTATTTTATCAATGAAACCAAATCTTTCTCCTTTAATGTAAATAATATTATTATTATCTATTGTAATTTCATTGGATTTTGCGAACTTATCTAATTGCGATTTTTTCTCAATTTTTTTGTTAAATTGCTTCTCTTTGCTTAATTCATTAAGCATTTTAGCATATGTTTTTATAACCCCATCCACGCTACCACCCTTAGCCATAGTCGTACCACCATCAGCCATTTTTTGAATATTTACTACTAATCCCGAAGGTATAACTTGTGTTGAAGTAGCATCTGTTCTTATTTTTAATGGATTTTGTTTTTCTATTGTTCCAATAATAGTTTTACCCCCCTTGATTTCTACTTTTACTTTGTCGCCTACTATCGTACCACCTTTAGCCATAGTCATACCGCCTTTCGCCATAACCTTATGTTCAATTTGAAAAGGAAGTCCATACTGCTCTTGTAAGAAAACTAAAAACCCTGTTATGTATTCTTTACCAACCATTCCTTGATCTTTAAACCCAAATGTGCCTACATAACCAGTATTCCCATCTACTGATTGTAATAAAAAACGGAAATAGGTATTTTCCTCTCCTTCCATAATGTCATAGTTTATGCTATGATCTCTTTTATATTGAGGGAAACAAATCTTATGCTTAATATCCGAATCTTCTAAACCATTATATTTATCATAATCATAATCAAGGGAATTCCATCTTTCGCCTTTTTTTTGATTGTGTAATTCAAATCTAAATGAATCCGGAAATTTTTCGTTTAAAAGTTCCTTCATTTCTTTTATAGTAAAAGATGCCCCAATTGTTCCCCCATCAGCCAATTTCTGTCTAACATTCCCCTGGTACCCTTTTGGATAAACATCTGAACGATTAGGTCTTGCCTCATAATCTATATTCCCACGTTTAAGACCTGCTTTTACTTGAGCAGGAGTAGGAACACGATAATCATTTCCAGTAAAACGATACCCAAATGGCTTTGCAGGACGACCAGCATCACGCTCTAAGTCAACTTTTTTACCTTGATACAAATCCTTTAATTCCTTATTCTTATCAACTAACGATTGTAAACTTGTAATTGCCGTTTTTAAAGCAATAACCCTCTTTTTAGATTTGTCCTCCCTTTTCTTTTCTTCAATCTTAGGTTTTTTGATTGGCTCTGTTGTTTTTCCAGCAGCAACGGCTTTCTCTATATCTTTAACAGCATCCTTTACTTCCTTAAGCTCTTGTTTGGCTTCTGCTTTATCCTCTTTCGCTTCTTGTGCCAATGCCGCTTTTTTCTCTTTCGCTTGTTTTAGTTTCTTTTCAAAAACCTCTTTGATTTTTGCTCCGGGCTGTCTTTTTAAAATAGCTTCGCAATTCGCAATTTCAGCATCTAAATCATTTATTGCCTCCTTCTCTTTTTCTTCAATCTTCTCCTCTTTTTTTATTGTTTCTTTCTCCAATGCCGCTAAATCAGATTTCATTTGCGTAATCTGTTTATTAAGTGCGGCCTTTGCTCCTTCTCTTTCAGTTCTTGATAAAGCCTGTTCAGCTCTTTCAATATTTTTTAAAATCTGTTCTTTCGTTATTGTTGTTGTTACTTTTTTTTCTTCAACTTTTTCCTCTTTTTTTCCCTCTTTTTTTTCTTCTTTCTCCAATGCCGCTAAATCAGATTTCATTTGTGCAATCTGTTTAACAAGTGCATTCTTTGCCCCTTCTCTTTCAGTTTTTGATAAAGCTAGTTCAGCCCTTTCTATATTTTTTAAAATTTGTTCCTTACTTAATGCCATATTATTGATTGTATTTATCGTAATCAAATCCGTTTTCTTTAAACCACTTTTTAGCTTCCTCCTCACGACCACCAAAAGTTCTCTTAATTTGGTTTCCTATCTCTAAAATAACCTCTGGATCATCTGTTAGACCAACTGCATCCATATCTATGATGTAATCTTTAAGTATTTGTTTTTCATCAACTACATCTTCAAGTGGTATAGGAGGAGCTTGTACAACTATTGGTTCTGGTGTTTTAATTTCTTCATCTTTTCTAAATATGTTTCGAGATTTGCCCTTACCACTCGCTTTACCTTCTTTTATTACAACTGCTTCTCTTGGACCTTGTTCAAGTTGAGAGGTTTCTGTTGTATTTGCCTTGAAAGGATTGGTTATATTCTTACTATCGTAATACTTAAAAACGATTGATTGAATTGCGTTATCTAAATCAACATATTGTCTTTCCGCTCTTTTAAAATCTTGTGTAACATCTTGGAGGTATAAAACAATATCGCCCAAGCCATACGAAACGTTTATCGATTGCCTAGCTTCTTTTTGAAGGTCTGGGAAAACTTGAGATAAATCAATATTATTGTTCCCTATCAATTGCTTACTAAAAAAATTGTATTCGTATGCCATTTTATGATTTTTTGTATAGCGTATCAGTTATACTTGTAAGGAAATTTGAAAACGATTCCCTTTGCAAATTAAATATTTTTATCAAATTAGTATATGAATCTTTTAATAAATTACTATAAGTTAATTCAACCGCATTCAAATACCAATCTATTATGTTATCCGAAATTAAGAATTTTTCTTTTAACGAAAGGTCTATAATTGATTTTTTTTCTATTGTCAATAAATCTTGCCTTTTATTAGCAAGTGAATGGTACAATATGTTTGAACATTTATACACATAAAACAATTCTCCCTTATAGTCGCTATCGTATTCACTTACTTTTGTAGGAGTTATTGGTGTTTGTGTTTCAACTATTTCAACTTCTTCAAGCAGTTCTAAATCTTTGCCCTCAAAAGTTCCACCATCATCACTTAAAACATAAAATTTTCCACTTGGGTTTTCTGATCGTCTTGCAAAAGGAGAAACTTCTATTGATTCTATTTTGTATTTATTTTTTGGACTGTCGTAATCTGTACTCCTATCAATTCTAATCTTAATTATATCGCCAATATTGAATTCCGTATCCCAAACATAAGGATCGGTTGAAGGTATTTGTCCACCATCTGCAAGAACACCACCATCTGCGAAAGTTTGTCTTTTACCAAGTTTTTTTATAATGTTATAGCAAGTCAAATTTACTCCTCTATCTCCCCTCTCATTTAGTTGCTTATCCATTAAGTTTATCATTTCTACATAAAAATTTTCCTTAACTGAGTAAACAGCACTAAAAGGTAAGACATTTGTAAATGTCAATCTGGTTGTGTTGTAAATCTTGTAGATATAAGAAAGGTGTGCCTCAAGCCAATATTTGCCAACAAATTGCTCATCTAAAATTGTTGATAACGATATAATTTTGTAATAGCCATCATCACGAACAATGTTTTCATCAAGAGCATCTATTATGTATTTTGAAAATATAACTCCGGCATAAGCATCTACTCCTTCATTCAAGAAGTTTACATCATCAGGTAAAGAATCGTATAGATTTTTTATAGCAATTAAACCTTTTTCAAGTTCAACATTAAAAAAATTGTTATCCCAATTAAAATCTGGATTAGTTTCTATGAAAGGCAAAATAGAAACAAAAAGCGGATCTTTATTTGCTTTTTTGCTTATGCTAACTTTAAATTTTGCAGTTGGGTTTATTTTCAAATCTTTACCAAGAGCAGTAGTCATAAAAACTAAATGAAAATTGTAATTACTAATAAGAATTTTATAGTAGTCAATTTCCTGCTGATTTAATTTTTTAGTCATTACGTTTTTCATAAAATTATGAAAGAACATAAGTCTTAATTTGTATTGGTATGTAATTTGCCAAAGTTCACTTTCATCTTTATTTGTAGTAAATAATAAAGAACTTGGAACACCGAAAAACGATTGGGTAAATTTTGGGAATGCAAAAGTTTGATTCATAATCCTTTCCAATCTTACCCTTAAATCAGCTATGTTTATTACTGGAGGTAGCCCTTGACCTTGACCTTGACCTTGACCTTGACCTTGACCTTGCCCTTGACCTTGACCTTGACCTTGACCTTGACCTTGACCTTGACCTTGACCTTGACCTTGACCTTGACCTTGACCTTGACCTTG
>Ga0114959_10000365_pt1 | contig 42466 bp, 40 predicted proteins | sample C_130625_EF_Meta_FD_87317 | JGI IMG/M metagenome (GOLD analysis project Ga0114959, IMG submission 87317) | Freshwater microbial communities from Lake Croche, Canada to study carbon cycling - C_130625_EF_MetaG | ecosystem: Environmental > Aquatic > Freshwater > Lake | place: Lake Croche, Canada... | reverse complement strand
TTTATATTGTTAAATTTACAAAAGAAATATTGTAATATATTTTTTTTTATAAATAAAAATTATATTTTTTATTTAAAAACTATAAGCTAGTATAATACAGATGAAAAAAAATAAATTTTTTTTTGCTTTAAAAAAAAAATATAAATCTTGTAACTATGAAAATTGTAATAATAATGCTTTGTATAATTATATAAATGAATTAAATCCTTTATACTGTATTGAACATAAAAAAGAAAATATGATAAATGTTTTTAAAGATAAATGTCAGTTTGAAGGATGTTTAATAACATCTCCATCATTTAATTTTGAAGGAGAAAAAAAAGGTATTTATTGTTTCTCACATAAAAGTGAAGATATGATTAATTTTACTAAATTAAAAAAATGTCAGAATTATAATTGTTATAATAATAGTTGTTATAATTATGAAGGTAAAACATCAATTGCTCTTTTTTGTTCAGAACATAAAAAAGATAATATGATAAATATTATTTCAGAAAATTGTCAAAAAGAAGGATGTTTAAATAAAAAAGAATATAATTATGAAAATGAAAAAATTCCAATATATTGTAATGAACATAAAAAAGAAGATATGATTAATATTGAAAAAAGTGCTTGTAAATTTTTTAATTGTGAAAATCATCCTAAATATAATTATGAAAATGAAAAAATTCCTATTTATTGTATTGAACATAAAAAAGAAGATATGATTAATGTTGAAAAAAATATTTGTACTTTTTTAAATTGTACAAATTATCCTGAATATAATTATGAAAATGAAAAATTTCCAATTTATTGTATTGAACATAAAAAAGAAGATATGATTAATATTAAAAAAAATACTTGTAAATTTTTTAATTGTGAAAATAATCCTGAATATAATTATGAAGGACAATTTTATGCATTATATTGTAATGAACATAAAAAAGAAAATATGATTAAAATGAGATTTAGAAAATGTATAGAATATTCATGTAAAAAGAGTGCAAATTATAATTTAGAAAATGATGATACTCCAATTTATTGTTTAGATCATATGAAAGAAGGTATGGTAAAATTTGTTTTTAAAAAATGTAAAGAAAATGGTTGTAGAAAATATCCAAAATTTAATATTGAAAATATTAAAAATATTTTATATTGTTTTGATCATAAAACACCTGAAATGATAAATGTTTTACATACTGTTTGTAGTGAAAAATATTGTAGTGAAAGAGGAGTTTATAGTTATAAAATTTCAAAAAAAATATTATATTGTTTTGAACATAAAAAAATAGGGATGGTAAATAATTTATTTAAAACATGTAAAAATGAATGGTGTACTACATATGTACAAAATAAATATAGAGGATATTGTTTATATTGTTTTATAAATATGTTTCCTGATGAAAAAGCATCTAAAAATTATAAAACAAAAGAAAGAAGTGTTGTTGAATTTATTATGAATACCTTTCCAAATTACACGTGGTCAAGTGATAAAAAAATTCAGGATGGATGTTCTAGAAGAAGACCAGATTTATTAGTTGATTTAGGATATCAAATTGTAATAGTAGAAGTTGATGAAAACCAACATGAAAAATATGATTGTTTATGTGAAAATAAAAGAATTATGGAAATATCACAAGATTTTGGATATAGACCAGTTATATTTATAAGATTTAATCCTGATAAATATATAGAAAATAATATTGAAAAGAAATCTTGTTGGAAGTTAACAAAACAAGGTGTTTGTACATTAAAAATTAATTCTAAAAAAGAGTGGGGCGAAAGATTAGAATGTTTAAAAAATACAGTTGAATATTGGTGTAACCCAGATAATAAAACAGATAAGACAGTTGAAATAATAAATTTATTTTATGATAATTAAAAATTATATTTTCAAATTTAAAAATTATATATAGTTGAATATATATATTTTTAATTTTTTATAAAATTTAAAAATATTTATTTTAAATTTTAATAAAAGATATCTTGATAAATAAATTTTTGCCTTTTTAATCGTATCAATCATAAAAAATAATGATGTATCTTTTTTTAATTTAATTTTTGTAACATATTCTCCTATTATTCCATATTCTGACGGATGAAAACTACAAAATAAAAATGGTCTCTCATTTTCAGATTTATATGTATATGGTTCATCACTAGTATGATATAATATTGAATCTTTTTGTAATATTATCTCACCATATATTTGTCTTAGCATTATATATTATAACTAGTGTAATTTTTAAATTAGAATTATTTTACAATTATCAAAAGATTATTTGATAAATATAATATTTTATAATTCAAATTCTAAAGAGTACGGGGCCGGCAGCACGAGCGAAGCGAGTGCTTTAAGAGACTTGCGAAGCAAGGATTTTTATATAATTGAATTCTCAAAATAAGTTTTCTCTATACAATTATAAAACTCATTTTTGAATTCATTTAATTTAATTTCAAAATTTTCATCCTTTGTAATATACATTTTTTTATATTAGAATTATATATATAATAATTAATTTAATAAAATAATATTGATAAAAATATTATTTTATATTTAGTTTATAAGAATTGGTAGAGTGAGAGAAGCAACTAGCGTTCTATAACAGTAATTATTAAAAAAAATATATATTTTATAAATTTTATTATTTATCATCGTTTAAAATTATTTTTTCATCTATTGTTTCAATAAATTTTTCAACTGATTTATTTTTATTATCATTAAATATACATTTAAGATAACTATTAACATCCTTTTTTATTTTTAAATTATCTTTATAATCATAATATTTTTTATCAATCTCATTTATTATACTTTCATTATCTTTATTATCAATATTTATTGCTTCTTTTAAAAAATCTCTAAGATGTTTATAAATTTTATCCATCGAAATATCTAATATATCTTTTACATGCATTGCTTCATATTCATCATTTTTAAATTTATAAACAATACCTGTTGATTCATCTTTTAAAATAACATTTAAATTTTCATCATTCTCTAATATATTTTTAAGAGTATTTGTAAATCGAGTATCACTAAATAATAAATTTTTTCTCATTTCTTCTGTTATATTTGACGTGTTCCATTCTTCTTCAAATCCTCGTAATGATTTAACATTAATATTAAAATTATTAACTATATTATTAATATTAATATTTTGCACACCAATATTTTGAATATTATTTATAATTTTATTATCTACAATATTATTATTTAAATTTTCAGATATTTTTTTACAACTTTTACTATTTTTAATATGTCTATTTAGATTTGATTTATTTGCAAATTTCATATTACATTTTTCACAACATAATTTTTTTTCTTTTATTTCAATATTTATATCTAATCCACTATCAATTTTATTTGGTGCCAAAGATTCAAAATATAATTGAGTATCTAATTTATTATTATTTTCATCTATAATTTTACATTTATTAACTTTATCTAAATGTCTTTTCATATCAATTTTTTGTTTTGATATATATTCACATCTTCTACATTGAAAATAAAACATAGTTTATATAATATATATAATATATATTTTAAGTTAGTCTTAAAATCTTATTCTATAAAAATTTAGTATTTATATATTATTGTTAATAGTACAAATAAAATTTATATATTATTATTTTTATTGTAAAAAAAATATTTTAAACTTTGGGATTATGGGATTATGGGACTTTGGAGACTATAAATATTTTATATAAAATATTTTTTTAAATTTTAAATTTTAAATTTTTATTTTTTTAATTTTTATTTTTTAAAATTTTAGAGAAGTTAATTATTACCTCCAAAGTCCCATAATCTCATAATCCCAAAGTTATATTTTTTTTAAATTTATAAAAATATATTTTAATAATATTTGTTCAAATAATATTTGATAATTGAATTCTAAGATTACGTGGCATTATATATCTGTATTTATAAAATAAGGATAAAAGATTTCCTACTATTTCACTTATCATCAAAGTCTTCATAAAAACCTTGATTAAAATGTGAGTCGGGTTTTTTATTTTTCCACGTCCAAATTGAACTTTCCGTAAGATTTGGAAAAACCTTGTCACTATTATCTGTTTTAAATTCAATATTAATTCCATCAGATCTTTTTTTATCTTCAGAAACATCTGCATCATAAGTATTATTCATTTCAGCTAGAAGAACATAATAGTCTTTCTCGCCAAACATTCCATATCCTTCATAGCTGGGTTCTTTCCAAGAATTGCCTTTATTGTCCCACATATAATATACACGTTGTTCATATCCTGGTTTTTGATAACCAGTAATATAAATTGGCGTCAGCGTATCTTGTGCAATCCAACTAAAACATCCCATGTTTTTTAAATTTATTTATAATTCTAATACGTTTTTAAATTAAAAAAAAATTTATTTCAATTTTTACTCGAAGAATAGTTATCTTTCATACTTTTCTTGCATTCTTTTCTTGTATTTTTGATGTGCTTCCCACTTTGCCTTATCTGAAGCAAAATTTTCATCTCTAATACTCTGAATCTTATTTTTGAGTTTCTCATTCATTTCAATAAAAAAATTTTTTAAAACAAAAGTTTTACCCGTTTGTACTTTAATTAGATCAATCTTTTTTATGATAGCATCAATCTTTTCTTGAAATTGAGGAGTAACATGTCCCGAATAGCCTGTACTACTAGTAATATGATTAACAATGTTTTCAATCGAGATTTTATATATATTAATATCTGGCTTTTGAATTTGATAATCACGTGATAACTCTCCTAATTTTTTCATTGTGTTAAAAATAGAAGATACATCTTTTCTAATTTCAGCTTCAATGTAAGATGGAATTAATTCAACTAGTCTTACTTTTATATTTTCAATGAAAATATCTAAGCCATATGACTTATTAATATTATTAATATCATTCAAAAGAAGAATTAAATTATTAAAAGTAGATGATTGAATTTCCTTAGTCATATATACATTTAATTCATCCTTTACATAATCTAAATATTCTTGAATAGTAGAAAATTGATGATATTCATTATATGGATTCTTGAGTTTTAAAACTTTAGCCAATGTTTTATTATGGATTTCTATTTTATCAAGATTAAATTTATTACAGCAAACTGTACCACAACATATAATATTACCATTATGTATGTTTAGATAATAGCGAACATTATTGATTTTATGCTTGCATATACATGTCTTTTTTTCAGAACATTTTTCTTCTCTAAAGTTTTGCCATTCTTTTTTAGCTTCTACTAAGTCTTCTTTATTAACAGACGCTGCTAATATATTTTTATCAAAGTTTTTTAAGAACTCAGTCATTTGTCAGGCATTAATTAATAATAATTATTTATAATAATTTATTAAAAATAATTCATCAATTTTTAATTGGTAAAATATAATCTTTAAGGAGTGTGATGCGCGTTAAGAGAAAAGTGAAAAGAGGCTCTTTATATAAAACTATTTTATTTTGGAATTACAGGTTGTATAAATTTCTCTCTTAATGATTTCCAAAAAGATATTGATACATTCTTACATAATGATGGTTTATATATATATTTCGTGTATCTTCTGGATATCCTAAACTTAATCTACTTCTAAAAAGACGTGTCGTAAAGCACGTTGTGAAAAAATGTGCTTTCTATAAAACTATTCTTTTTTTCATGGTTATTATAATATTTTTCTAATCAATATATATATGAGTGCAATATTAAAAATACAATATCAAAAAATAGATTCTTATTCTAATCTATTAGACGCAAAAAAGGTTAAACATATAATTGACATTTTACAATTATTTTATGATAGTTTTCATGGTGAATATGAAACATCAGTTACAGAATGGTTGGATAATCAAATTGTATTTTTTTTGGATCCATATAAATTCAACGAAAAATATGAAAAAAATAGACAAAAATTTATGAATAAATTAAACAATAAATTAAGTAATCACAATTATAAAAATGTATCCTTAGATAAAATAATTTTAGAATTATTTTCCTGGACAATTGATGAATTAAAAGCATTTTATAAAATAAATAAACAAAATAGTACAAATAAAGAAGTATCTGTATATGACCTAAAATTAAGAACTATGAATAAAAAACGTGGTGGAGGAGGATTATCAAATAATTATGTATTATATTATATTAAATCTCTCAGTAATAATGAGAATTTTGTTAAAACACAGTTATTTTTTAATAATTTATCTAATTTACGCAAAAATTATCCAGATTATAACTTTTTAGAAAATAATTTAAAAATTAAAGAGCTTTATATCAATAATAATATACCATATGTAAGTATTGAAAAATTATTTTTATATTTATTAAATATTTCTTTGGTAAAAATAGATAAATTAAATGCGGAATTTAAGCAATTTTTTATTAAATTTACTATTGATACAAAGAAATATAGTGTAAAAGAAAAGAATTTACCTATAAATAATAAAAAATGGATTTGTGTCAATAATAGTAATAAATATAGTAATTCTTATTTATTTTATAAAATTATTAAAAATAGATTGCAAAAAGTAATAGTAGAATTTACTTCAAAAACAAATTATTTAATATCTATTCGTTTTATTTCATATCAAACAGAGACAAAAGATAGTGATTCAAATTATTATTTTTATTTTTCAAACAAAGATAAAAAGAATAATAAATATTTTTATATATCCATGCTTGATAATAAAAAAGAAGAGAAAAAAGTATTATTAACGTCTGTCAGGGATTTTTTTAATGAATATAAATTTAATGTTTAGATTATTAACGTGAACCAAAATGATGAACTTTTTTATAATATAAAATTATTAAAAGATTATTTGATAAAAATAATCTTTTAATAATGTATTCTACGAATATATTCTAAAGAGTACGGGGCCGGTTAGCACGAGCGAAGCGAGTGCTTTAAGAGACGAGCGGAGCGAGGCTCTTCATGAATATAAGGAAGGGGTCTTTAGTCATATAAAATCTATTGGTATAAAATACTCATCTTTAGTAACTTTTTTTAGAATCATATTATATGCCCGGTTTTCCATATCTTTTTGTACTTTATTCGAACTAATTTCATAGAATTTCCAATGAAAATTTAACTCTACATAACGATTACTATAATTAGGATCATTTTTGTATTTAATCTTTCTGAAGTTATTGAAACATGCAAATATGTGGTGTTTAAATAACATATCTGGTATTTTTAATTTTTCAAATTTGCCAATCATTTTATATGAAGTTGGATAATGTCTTTCGGTGTATTCTAAATAATATTCTTTACCTTGAATTAGAGAAACACGTGGAACTTCTTGCATGATTATTGTTGAATAATTATTATTGAATTTTATTTATTTATGTAAAATAAATCAATTTTTATATAAGTCTTTAGATGAATATTATGAAGAAGAATTATAATTATATTAGGGGATGATAAGCATTAATTACTACGTTGAAAAATTATCTATTGTTGGAACCAATACTAATATGGAATTCGTTTCTGATAAAATTTTGTATTCATCAATAACTCTTGAATGATCCATGCATAATGCCCGCGATGCAAATAAAATATCATCTAGTGTAATTGAGCTTTGTTTTTGTTTTTTTAAAATATGTACCTCCATATATCTATTTATTACCCAAATATATGGTCTTGTATTTAGAGTTGGTAATCCTTGCCCATTATTGTATGGATTAAGATTATCTTCATTATACCAATCTTCATCTGGCATTCTAAACCAATAATCTTTAGCTCGGCCTTCAAACATAATTTTAACAATATCATATTCAATTTCTATTTCACTATCTTCATCATAATCCAACCCAAAAAAAGAGTGGTATTTTGGACCTAATTTATTTAATTTTTCTAGAATTAATCCTTTTGGATTATATGGACATCTATTTTCAATAAGAAAATTAAAACTTTTATCATCGCCCATTTTCTTAGCTTGATAAGTCGTTGATAAAAGTGGGAAAATTGCGTAACTTTTAGCTATTTTTAGTAAATTTATACTACCTATTTTAGCTATTTCTAAATAAAATTCGGTTATTAACTTTTCTTTTTCATCATCTGAATCATCTATTGCATCTTCTGTATCTTGTTCGAAAAGTGAATAATAATCAAATATTAGTTCAATTTCTTGAAAATATATTACTGATTTTTGATTAAAAACATCTTTTTGAAAATGTTTGGCATAAATATCCTCAATGTCATACCAATTTTCAATAATAAATAATAGAACTTTATATGGAAGTAATGTAATTTCCCAAAATCGCATTGCATTAAGAATGATACAAAAATTATCTTCTGATAAATTATCAAAATTTTTTATGATATATTTTGGATCAATGCAATTTAAGCATGCATTATTATCTATTAAACTATGATAAACAGGAGAATTAAGAATAGATAGGTCTAATTCCTTAGAATCTTCTTCTACAACTACATTGCTAAATGCTGCCATTATTTATTTTATAATAAATAATCTATTATTTTATAAAAAGAAAAATCAATTTTTACACATATATTTGATAACAATCTATGATAACAATCTATGATAACAATCTATTCGTAAATTTCATAATATAAATCGTTAAGTTCATCTTCTGTATCGAATTCATCTTATTCAACAAGTGCTCCGTACTTCCATTTTTTAATTACACCTCTCAAATGATTAAATAGTTTTCCATCTTTAATTTCTCCGGCGGAATCCCATACTCCTTGAAAATATGTTCTATCTAGGTAACTTATAGTTCCTCCTCCTTTTATCCATTTTATATTTCCTGAAAAATTTCCTGGAACACAATTACTATCAGTAACTGTCCAATTTTCTACATAATGGCGTTTCATATTATTTTCAATAGCTGAAATATTATTATCATTATCAACAAGAATAGAAAACATTTGTTGATTCTTTTCATCAAGATAATCATATAATTGTTTATTTGTTTTTTTTAATGATTCAATATAAGTTTTAAGACTGTTGATATAATTTTTTACTTGTAATATTTTGGCTTCTTTGGTTAATTGAACTTCGGTACTATTTTGGAGTGACTTTGATTCAATTACTGTTTCTATAATATCGGTTTCTATGATATTGATTTTCATGATAATGGGCTCCATGATACTAGGCTCCATGATACTGGACTCCATATGAGAAATATAATTATTCATAATTATGTTTAGTTTTTATAAATATAATATTCAATTTTTAATGAAGATTTAGATGAATTGGAGTTATGTATATTAACTTTAGGAAACTCCGTATATTTAAACTTTTTCTTCTGCATCAGAGTTTTTTTTAATTAAAATATTTTATTTTTTTAATTTGCAAGAATGTATTGTTTACATTCGCCTTTGGCTACCTTTAAACATTCTTCTTTGTCATATGGACAGCCTTGCTCGATTAAAAATATAAAACAATCTAAACGCTCATATTGCGCTGCAAATTTAGTTATATTTTTTGTCTTCCATTCTTCACCAATATTCTGAATAATATATTTTAAACAATTAAGTTTTCCATTAATAACCGCACATACAACAATTTTTTGATCCATTGGGCATCCATTTTGATGAGCATAGGTAAAACAATCAATATATCCACATCTTACCGCTTCTTCGCACGTATATTCAGTCCAAGGACAGCCATTTTCATGTAAATATTTTAGGATATTTATATGGCCACCTCTTGCTGCATGACTACATGTATTGCTATTCCAATGATAACCATTATTATTTAAATATATTAAAGTTTCTAATTGACCATATAATGCTGCATAATGTGTTGGATATGGATCGCGTTGAGAAGAATTTTTATGTAAATATTCAATAATATCTAGATGACCACTTGCTGCTGCAGCACAAACTGTATTTGAACTCCATAGAGCACCATCAGTTATTTCATTTTCATCAAGTGTTTGTCTAGCAAATTCAATTCCAAATTTACTTTTATGAAGATAACAAAAAACATCTATATAACCTTTATTTGCAACAACATTATATATTTGTTCATAATGTTCGAAATCATAATAATAATACTTAATATTAATTTTACATATTTCAACTAAGTATTCAATACATGGTAGACTACCATGTGTTATCGCACAATAAAATGTATCTTGGTCAAGTGTATTAATATCTATGTATTTAATATATGAATAACCATTTTCAAATGCAGCTTTAAGTAAATTTAAGCTACCAATTTTAACTGCGTTATTACACATATTTTCCTTTTTAATAACAGTTTGATAAATAGCATTAATTTCTTTAAAATTTTTAATTAAAGATTCATCTAAATTTACAACATTTTCTTTGTTTTTTACAAAAAAATTTACAACTTCATATGGTAAAGGGGAAATATCCCAATATATTAATTTTGTCAAAATTTCTTCGAAATATTGTTTTAAATAATCTTTTTTTAATAGCTCTTCAAAATCTGTAAAATATTGGTTTTTAGGTACCGATATTAATACATTTTGATTAAAATTTTTAGAATTACTAATAGAGGGATTTAGGTTTAAGGGATTAACAAGAATTGTTTCTTCCATTTTTTATGATTAATTAAATAATAATATTATTTATTAAAAAATTTTCAATTTTTTATATTATAGAATTATTAGTCTTTGATGAGGTAAATTTTGTAGTTTATATAATTTTAGAAAAATTTATTATAAAAATTGAATAAATATAATATAAAATAATTTGAATGTATTTGTATTTATAAAAATGAATGAATAATACAATTTTAATATCAAATGGTCCAGTATCATCTGATATTTTTTACAAAACAAAGTTAATTATTTCAATTATACTATCTACTCTTACTTTTTTTAGTATAATTATATTTTTGTATTTTTATACTAGGAAAGCTGAAGCGAAAGTTCAAGTAAAAGAAACGTGGCGTAATGCAATAACTCTAAATGATATATATTTAGATGACTTAAATAAAAAAAGATTAACAATTAATCCATTAGTTACAGATGATCAAACTATGTGATTCTATTTTATAAAATATATTTACCAAATATTGTATGATTCATATTCTTTTTTCAATTCATCATACATTTCTGGATCGTCATTCAAAAACGAACTTCTAAAAAAATAATGTTCTTTATATTTTTCAAAAAATGCTTTGTATGAAACTTTATTAGATAAAGCTTCAATAACATTTTCATCTAATACTGGCAAACTAGCTACTGAACTTAATCCAGTTGATAACTCATAGTTGTTATTATCAAGTATAATAAGAAATCCCCATTCATTTCTGCATAATGAATCATCCTTTAAACCAACAAATAATATATCACCTAATTTACACCCTTGAAGATTTAAAATGAGACAAAATTTTTAATATATAAATATTTATATATTAAATGTCGAAACATAAGAGTGAGGATTATAAATTATCAGCAGTTAAATATTATCTTAATAATCAAGTTAGTTTAGATGATGTATGTGAAATTTTTGATTGTCCTAAACAATCATTATATAGATGGATTAAAAGATATGAAGAGTTAAAAGAAATTAAAAGACTTAGTAGAAAACCAATATCTTATAAAATAACAAATGAACAAGTTAAATATGCCATACAAAAACTAAAAGAAAATGAACAAATAACATTGGAAGAATTACATAAAATAGTTAAAAAGAAATATAAAGATTTTGATATTACACCTCAACATTTAGGTCAAGTAATAAGAGATAATAATATTACAAGAAAAAGAACCAGACATGAACATTATCCAAAAGAAAGATACGGAAAACTAACAGATATTAAGAAAGAACTGAAAGATTTCTGTAAAGAAATAAGTAAATATAAATTAGACAAAATAATATGTTTAGATGAAACGTCCATAAAACCAGCAATGTTTTTATCATATGCAAAATGTGCTCTTGGTAAAAGATGTGTTGTTAAAACAGATAATAATTATGTATTTAGAAATTTTACTTTATTATGTGGTATATCTAATTCTAAATTTTTAGGTGCGACATTATATAAAGAAGGTGGTATGACTAAGGAAAGATTTGTTGAATTTTTAGAAGAGAACATTTTTAATAAATATAAAAATCATCTAATAATTTTAGATAACGCAGGTAGTCATAATAATGAATATGTTAAACATGCAATTATAAATAGTGGTAATAAATATTTATTTACAATTCCATATACACCAAAAACCAATTCGATCGAGGAATATTTTAATCAAATAAAACATTATTTGAAGTTAAATAAAAAAGTGTTGAAATATGATGAGTTAGTTATAGAAATTAAAAATGCAATAAAACAAGTTAAAAAAGAAAATTATAAAAATTATTTTGATAATGCTTATAATAAAGATGTTTATAAAAATTATACTAAAAAGGATTCAACACTAAAAAGAAAATCTAAAAATTATAAAGATTAACTTAAATATTTGCCATTTATATGGTTTGATGCAAAACAATCAGTTGCATAATGACTTTCTCTACCACATCTGTAACATGTATTTTTTTGTTTAATTTTATTATTTTTATTTTTACAATATAAATTTTCATGACAAGTTACACCTTTTAGTGTATCAAATTCTTTATCACAATAACTACAACAAAATACTTCTATTTCTTCATCAGAAGAATCTTCTATTTCATCACCAGTTATTGTTGTTTTTGCATAACAATCTGATGCATAATGTCCTTTTCTATAACATCTAAAACATAAATCATTATCAACTAATAAATTATCATAATCTTGATTACAATCTTTTGCAAAATGTCCATTTTCTCCACAAATATAACATTTATCTGTTGAACCATTTATCATTTTTTTTATTGTTTCTATATTATCTTTATTAAGTTTTAATTCACAAAAAGTACCTCCTCTAACATTATTAATTCCATATTTTTCCATAAATTTTAATGTATATTTATCTTCATCAAAATTATCACAATTCGATATAATTTCTATAACTTTATATGGTTTATATTTTTTAGTCCATTGAGAACCAGATGAATTAAAATGTTGTTCAAGTCTAAAATCAGGGTTTGTTGTTTTACCTACATAATATTTTTTATTTTCAAGTTGTAAAATGTATATGAATACCATATTTATTTATATATTCAGTTTAATATATTCATATATTCAATTTTTTAAATAAATCAATTTTTATTTAAAAATTATTTGTTATTATTATTTATTATGAAACTTAAAAGTGAATTATATAAAAAAGAACAAGAAGATATTACAGATAAAATTATAAATATTTTAGAACTTGATAATAATTCAATATTATTATATAATTTAGATAATGATAAAATTAAACAAGATAAACTTTTAGAATTAATACCAGATATTAGAAAATATTATAGTTTTACATCATCTATTGGTGCTTCTGAACCAGATAAAGCAAAAAGACCATATGTTTCAATTATTAGACAATTTACAAAAAATAAATTTACAATGATTAGTTCTGATTTCAAACTAAAAATAGATAATGATAATATTATTCGAACAAAAAAATATACTTTTGTAAAAAAATAAAAAAATATATAATAAAATTAAATATACGCGTTTTTTTAAAAAATAAAATATCTATATAAAGTTATATACATATAGTATATTATAATGAGTTCTATAGAAGAAAAAAAGACTAAACCCCCAGATAAACCAACTGATTATTTCAAATGTGTTAAGATACCTCTTAATCATGTTTTGAAAAATCCAGATATAAATTTACCTAAAATTACAGATGCTGTTATTAGATGTAATAAAATTGTAATAAATACATTAATGTTTATGAAACTTTATTTATTAGATTATTTTGAAAAGAATAATAAATTACCAGAAATAGATAAAGTATTTGTTAATTCTTGTATGAAAATTTTATGTAATGAAAGTGTATCAGGAAGACCTCCAAAAAAAGAAATAAAGGAACTAAAAGACAAATTAACAACTTTTTATAATTCTAATTATAAACCATTAATTAAGGATGAAGATTTAGATTATACACATCTTAATACAGTTTTAGATTATTTAACTATTGGAATAATTACAATGTATGAAAATAATATTAAATTACATTATGTTGAGTATATTGAAAGATATGTTAATATTGTTTGGAAGAAAAAAGAAACATTAGTTAAGATAAAAGAAGAAAACAAAGAGGAAGATAAACAAAAAGAATTAGTAAATGAATTTTGCAGACAATTAAGAAAGATTAAAAATGATATATTAGAAATATCATCAGAATATAATTCAGATATAAAATATCACAATTGGATTAAAGAAATAAAAAAAACAATAACACCAAATAAAGAAAAATACCAAAAAGATAATTTATATTATGATTTACAATGTAATCCACAAGATTATTTACCGTGTATGATTAAAATGATGAAAGAAGTTGAGAAAGATAAAGTTATGATTTATAATGTTTTTCCAATGAGAAATGATATAATCCCTCATTCTATAAAACTAGATACAACGACATTAGTTCATTTATTAATGACAAAAAAACAAGGAAATAAGACAGATTATTTGTTAGAAGGAAATTTGAAGAAATACGAAAATAAAATTTGGGAATTTTTTTTTAGAACCGAAAGACATTGTTTTAAGAAACAAAAATATACATTTCACCATATGATAGAAACTGATGGTGTTAGTTGTTCTATTTTGATGTTAAGAAATGATTTAATAGGTAAAAGAATACCAAATATTAAAGTAGGTTCAAATACAGAACAATATATTGATGAATTAAGTGATTATATTAATATAAAAAATAAAAAAATTGTTGCATTTGATCCAAATTTATCAGATATAATTTATTGTGTTGATGATGATAGTAAAGAAGCAAATGAATTTAGATATACACAAGATAGCAGAAGAAAAGAATGTAAAATTAAAAAGTATGCTAAAATAATTTTAGAATTCAAAAAAGAAAAAATAGATGGGAAAACAGTTATAGAATATGAAACAGAATTATCAAAACTTAATAGAAAAACATTAACAATAAAAGATTTTAAGGATTATATAGAAAAGAAAAGTGAAATAAATAATAAGTTATATAAGTTTTATGAAAAATATATATTTAGAAAACTCAAACTCAATGGATATATTAACAGAAAAAAACATGAACAAAAAATGATAAATAATTTTAAAAAAATATTTGGAAAACCAGAAGATGTAATTATATGTGCAGGAGATTTTGAACAAAAGCAACATATGAAATATAAAGAACCTGCCAAAGGAAAAGGAATAAGAAGAATATTTAGAGATAATGGTTATAAATTATATTTAGTTGATGAATTTAGAACCAGTTGTATGTGTTCAATATGTAAAGAAGAAACAGGAAGATGTGAAAAATTTATAACACGAAAAAATCCAAAACCTTATAAAAGTGGTAATATCTTAGTCCATGGGCTTTTAACTTGTAAAAAGTGTTCAGGTGTATGGAATAGAGATGTAAATAGTGCTACAAATATATATAGAATTGCTAAAAATGCAATTAATGGATTAGAACGACCAAAATATTTATGTAGGGAAAAGAAGGATGAAAATATTAAAGTAGATAAACCCAAAAAAGAAAAAATAAAAAAAGTCGTTCAAAAAAAGCCAAAAAATCAGTTGAGGTTGTCGCCTCAACAAACTCATAATTTACACGCTATGTAACGAGCAAACCTTAAAGTTTTATTTTTTGACATTTATTTGTCTCATTTTAAATCTTCAAGGGTGTAAACGTATCTTTATATTCTTCAATATATGTTTCAATTTTACTAATATACTCTTTTTGATTGTATTTTTCATATTTTGAGAAAATATCAGATGCTACTTCATAATATTTTGCATCTCTTTTAGCGGGGGCTGTTTCTTCTTTGGGAATAGTCTCTGGAATAGTCTCTGGAATAGTCTCTGGAACAGTTTCAGTATCATTAAATTTAATCCATCTTTTTTTACCTTCCGTTCCTTCTTTTACAATCCATAAATTATTATCTTTTCCTTTCATTCTTTTTCCAATTTCTTCACTGGACGAACAATATCCTAATCCCATTGGACTTTTTTCATTTCCAGTGTAATATTTTGTATTGTCATTAATGCATTTAGGCATTTTTGATTTGATAATTTTTAATAAGTTTTATGATTTATTCAATTTGATTTTTCATTTTTTATTTACCTTGAAATAATTAATTTTTGAACATTAGAAGTATTAAACCTATTATAAAATTTTTTATAAATTTCATCTGCCTCATTTTGAAGTTCTATATTTGTTTTATTCATTAATTTTTTGTAAACATCTTCAATTTCATCCACATTGCAAAAATAAATAATATCTTTATAAAATTCTTCATCTATATCATTTGTATGTTCTGATATAATTATGCATTTATGACTTAATAATTTATTAAATCTTAGGCTTGGCAAAACTATATTATTTGTTTTTGTTAAATTAAGAAATATATTAGCCTTTTTTTTTATAAAATTATTAAAATCATTATCACTCCATAAATTATATACTTCTTCTAAATTATTTTTTAATAAATGTTTACTCATAAGTATATCTTTTTTATCTGGTCTATAATTAAGTGATCCCATAAAAATTAACTTTATATTATCATCTTCTATATGATATGGAACAACTGGAACATTTTCTTCACATATTATAGGTACAAATTTTATAATTTGATTTTTATGTACTTTATTATAATTATCAAATAAATATTTAGAATATGTCCATATTTCATCTGTATTTATTTGATCAAAATCAGGCTCAGTATTATAATATATTGTATAAATATTTCTCTTTTTTAATATATCAAAATTAGGTATATTTTCACATCCAACCCAAATTAATAGATCATTCTCTTCTAATTCATCAAAATTTAAATTATTAAATCTGTAATCTATCTCTATTATATTATTTATTTCTTTTTCTAATATTTCTAAAATAGATATTATTACTGGCTTGTACATAAATTGTAAAGCATTATCTTGACGTTCACCTTGCCATAAATATATTTTTTTAATTTTAGGAAGTATATCTAAATTAATTAATTTTTCTTCATTATTATCAAAAAAATCATATACCCTATTTTTTAATAAAAAATTATTAGCTATAATAAAAAGAATGGTTATAATTAAAAATAAAAATATCAATAATAACTTATTCATTATATAAATAATATATATTATTTTTTACTAATAAAAAATATTTTCTACTGTATTATTATTTTCTTCGAAATTTTGAATATCTTTTATAAATGGTTTTACTTGATACTCTTCATAATAATTATTTATATCTTTAAATTGTTCTTCTACTAAATCTATTGTATCTTCTGCAAATTTTAAATCTTCTAATCCATATGAAATACCATATAAATTATCTGTATTTGTATGTTTTAAATATGAATACAAAATAGTTGTTTTTAACCAATCATCTTTTGTCTTATCTTTAATTGGATATATAATTGATACACATCCACACAAAGCAGCAATGATTGACATAAAATTTAATGGATCATAACTAACAAAATATTTATATTTATTAAAAATTTCAATATAATCTTCTTGAGAAGCATCTCTTGATATTTCAAATGAATCTTCTGGATGTATATTTACTATTTCTGAATGATAATGACTTTTTCTAAAAGTATGACAATATCCATCTATTCTTTTTTTATTATAATTTCTTATATTTGGATTAATATATATGTAACCTAAAAATTTATATATATCATCTATTTTATCTTCATTTTCTTCTATTTTATTTTCTGTATTAAAATAATAAACTAAATCATTTTTATTCCAGGTTTTATATATTTCTGGATCTGAATTTATTCCAAGTGGTGCTAATATCCATCTAACGCAATATTTTGCATTTAATGGATTTCCAGGTTCTCCTTCACTATATATAACAACTGTATTTTCCATATCAAAATCTTCATCATAAAATTTATTAAATATTTGATTATCTACAACTCCAAATTTTCGATGTATTCTTACATTTTCACCAAGTTTATCTAATAATGCGGCTATATAATATTGTACAATTATTCCACCTATTTTATCAGTATAAGGATGAATTGTATAAAATAATATATTTTTCTTTTTATTATTGAAATTTTCTTTTTTATAAAATAAATATTTATCTATAAAATAAAAAATTATATAAATGATTATAAATATAATACTACATTCAATTATTTTTTTCATATATTTTAATATGATAAAATAATTATTTTTTATCTTCATAAATATTAGTTGATATTATGAATAATAAAGAAAACATTCTTAATAATTTTGTATTTTCATTAAATAAATTTCGTAAAATAAAAAATAATAACTATAATTCTAAGGAAAAATGTGATAAAAATGATAAAAAATGGATCCAAACTAATCCTCGATTTCCTCTATTTGATCAAATGTATTTTCATGCAGGTGATATTGCTGATTGGGAAAAATATGGTATTTTACCATTATTATATTTTTATTCTTTAGAACAAAACACTAAACAAAAATTGGATTTTATTGGAAATAAAAATAAAAAAGTGGAATGGAATAAGTTATATAAAAATATAGATTACGAAGCAGTTAAAAATACATTTACGTATATGTTTGAAAAATTTAAGAAAGGCATATTTGTAATAATCAGAAATAATAAACTTGTTTTGTTTTTACCTTTTAGTAATTCGCGGTATCAAAATAACTGGTTTAATAAAATATATTTCTCTATAGCAGAAAAGGATACAAAGAGGGATACGAAGAGGGATACGGAGAAAGATAGAGTCTTAAGTAAAGATGATAAAAAATATTTGCAAGAATTTTTACAAAAGAAACGTAGTGAAATAGGTCATCAAAAAATAAATTATAATATTAAACAATGGGTTGCTAATAACTGTTTTTTTAGAAATAATTTTCCTGTGAAAGAAGGTGAGTTAAATACCAATATTTATCGAAGTATGTTGGAAGCATTAGTGAAAGAACGTGAAATACCTGATACTGAGTTTTTCATTAATCCACGTGACTTTCCTATTCTAAAAAGTGACTTGACTGAACCCTACAATCATTTATTTGATTCCGAAAAGGAGAAAGTGGAAGAAAAATATAGAGTAGAGAAAATGTGTCCTATTTTTTCTAAATCGGCAACTAGTGAATTTGCGGATATTATGATTCCTAATGAAGATGATTGGAAAAGGGTTTCTAATAAATTCTTTACGCCAAAATGCCCTAACAGTTATAGGAAAAATGTATTGGAAAATATAAATACTGATTGGGGATCGAAGAAGTCGGTTTGTATATTTAGGGGTTCGGCAACTGGATGTGGTATTACGGTGGAAAATAATATGCGATTAAAAGCGGCTGATTTAAGTGTTGATCACGGTGATATATTAGATGCTGGTATAACGGAATGGAATGCTAGAATGAAAAAATATATGGGATTACCAGTAGACATAATAGATCCATCTACATTTCGATTTAAAAAAGCGGGGTTTGTATCTAATTATGAAAAATCTAACTATAAATATATTTTAAATATCGATGGTCACGTGTCTGCTTGTAGATTGTCTTCTGAATTAGGTATGAATAGTGTTGTTTTATTAGTAGATAGTCCTTATAAATTGTGGTTTTCTCATTTATTAGTTCCTATGGTTCACTATGTTCCAGTGAAATCAAACTTGGAGGATTTGGTACAGAAAATTAAATGGTGTATTGCAAATGATAAAAAATGTATGAAAATTGCAGGTGATGCTAGGAAATTATATGAGACTTATTTAGGAAGAGATGGGGTTTTTAATTATTTGGAAGAAAAGCTGAGTATGATATATTATCATAAAAATTTTAAAAATTTGCTGGGAATAGGGATTCGGGAAAAGAAGGCAAATATAGCAGTTATATCATGTTACCGGGACGATGAAAGGGGATCGCGAAATAATCAACGTAAGTTTTTTATAAAAATAATGAATGCTATATTAGGGGCGCGTTGCAATTTTCATATATATATTATTGAACAAAGTGATGATGGTAATCTATTTAATATTGGAAAATTGAAGAATATTGGATTTGAAATAGCGGGGATGGATGGAGGAGGGAGAAAAGGCTATGATGGATATATTTTCTCTGATATTGACACAATTCCTAATGATGAATTGCTGCCTTATTATTATAAAAATGATAAGTTTCCAATGTCATTAGCTGCACGAGGAACTAGATATGAAAAGAAAAATAAAAATAGAGTGAAACCATTTCTAGGGGCAGCGATTTCATTTAGCCGGGCTCTCTTTGAAAAAATAAATGGCTATCCAAATAATTTTTGGGGATGGGGTGGAGAAGACGATGATATATTGACGCGGCTATATATTAATGATCATAAAGTTGTTTATTATCCTAATAAGGGAAAGATAATAGATACGGAAGAAGGGGAAGATATGAAAACGATTAACGTGGCAACTAAAGTAACTAAGTTAGCTAAAATAGATCCGGTTCGATATGAAAAATTATATAATAATTTGTCTTTATGGTCGGAAAATGGCTTAAATCATTTAGATTATAAAGTTCTTAAAAAACGGAAAATTAATGATCATACTACACAAATTAAGGTTGATTTGTTAAAGAGTATGGATGAGAAGAAATATCCGCAGTGGTTTCCTGCAGCGGAAAATAAGAAATTTATGGCATTGAAAAATGTGGTTTATAAAAAGTTTAGGGAATTTAAGATAAGTGAAGTTTAGATTAGCTGGGGGGATTCGCGGAGAAGATTAGTTCTTTCTATTTCTGACATAAAAAATTTGAAAATAATGGTTGGATTATCCGGACTTTTGATAAAAATAGGGAATTGAATACATTGTTCTTGTCCAGAACAGAAATATTTTTCTAATTTAAGCCTTCCGTCTAGATTTTTCGTATATGTAATTATATTTTTACCGCTCTTTAATCTGAATTTTATTAGAGTTATTTTTCTACGATTTCTATTATTAGACCCCATTTTATATATTATTTTTATGAATATGATAAAAATAATAAAATATATTAGATCAATTTTTTTATAAAATTTTTAGATATTGTAAGATTATCTAATTTTGAGAATTGGTGGCTGATGATTTTCCTACTATAAAGGATGGTTCACGTGAAAGGATATTACTCTTATTAGTAATATTCTTCATCATACGTTCATGAATATTATTTACAAGAAAAGAAAATAACTCCGGATCAGAAATATTCTTATGATAGTAAGTTGGATTAGAATCCAAAATATCAATTACCATTATACTAATATTGCGAAGATGATCAAACTCATTTCTATCTAAATTCATCTCGTCCATTATTTTTAACAATAATTGGTCAAAATATTCTACCTTATCTATGAGACTAGAATTTTCAAGAGTGGATGACATTTTTACGGAAGTTTCTTAATAATAATATAAAATTTTATGAAAAAATATATGTCAATTTTTATTTTATATACAAATTATATACAAAAATTGATAGCTAATTTTTAACAATTTATGTTTCATATAAATTATTAAACTTCATTTAGTTCATATAATGCCACGTTCTCGTTCGAACTCTCCCCTTTTTGGAAATATCTCTAATGAGAAAACTATTGATAAACCTCGCAGACAGAGGAGTAAGTATGGTAGCAAAAAGTATTATGAATACCATCGTCAACGACTTGCAATTAAAACAGATATTGATTATTATGACAAATCAAATGTGAATGACTCTCTTCTTCAACTTTATGAGAATGAATCTTCTTCACCGGTTTTTATTTCACCGGGTTATACTCTTTTTGGAAAACCATCTCCTATGGAGTTTGGATTCGGCTTGTTTCGACAAAAATACGGGATTCAATCAGATTGATATGAATCGTGGAATAACTAAATCTATTATAATTTCAATATAAAAATATTATATATTTATAATATAGTTAATTATGATAAATAAAGAAAAATATATTGAATTTATCAATAATAATAAAAATTTGACTAAGTGTCAAAAAACTAATCTTATTTCTCTTAGAAATAATTTGAATAATATATATGTTGATAGAGAATCTGGAAAACAAATTAATACTTATTTTGTAAATGCACAAAATGATTTATTAAAAATGACTAAATTTAAGTTGATGTTAAACCATTTTTTTAATGAGACTATAGTTAATATATTGATTAAGAAAATGACAATTGATAAAGATATGTCAGATAATGACATTATTGAATTTGTTAAAAAATATATGAATAAGAAAATTGAAACCAAAAAGCTAAATAAGATAAATAAATGTAATAAATGGAAATATATTTTTGAAAATTTAAGTATGTCTTATTCTAATTTATTATCTAGAGATCAAAATACTAATGAGAATCTTAGTGAAAATGGAAATCTAAAAATTAAAAAATATTTAGATATTGGTTGCGGAGATGGGAAAAAAACAGGATTATTGGGACGGGAGTTTAACTTAAATAAAGATAATATTTATGGAATTGATATTAAAAAATGGGGTCCTTATGAGAAAGTTCATTCTAAACATGAATTTCATTTTAAATATATGGGGAAAGATGGAAAGATAAATTATGAAGATAATACATTTGATATTATAAGTTGTTTTTTTGTTTTACATCATATTAAAAATTTGGATTTTGTCATGTCTGAAATAAAACGTGTATTAAAACCAGGTGGATATATGATTTTATTAGAACATGATAATCATGATGATTTTGATAATTTATTATTAGATATACTACATTTATTTTATGGAACTTTTGTAGATAAAAATGATAAATATTTGAAAAAGCCGGATTATGCTCAATATCATAATTTTATGGAATGGGATTTTATATTTAGTAATTATGGAATGAAATATGTTAAATCTAACTATTTATTTCAAGAAATATCTCATGACGTTAGGTATGATAATATTTATTATACTTTTTATAAAAATATAAACTAATAATTTTTTTATATATGTAAATAATAAGAATGAATATTATTTATCATTTGTTTTATGAATTCTTTAAAAAAGAAAAATATTCAACTTTACTTTTACTTATTATTAGTATTTTTATTAATATATTTCAAATAAACATTATATCTTATGTTACAGCAAATATTATTAATTCTATTGAAAATAAGAAATATCCAAATAGCATTTTATTTTTTAAATATTTTATTTTAGTTTTTTTTATTTATTCTGTTTTATATTTTTTTTATAAAAGAACCCAGAATAATTTAATTGTTACTTTGAGACAATGGATAAAAAAAGAATTATTAAAATCAGTATTAATTGTAAATAATGATACTATGAGTCAAACGAATTTTTTAAGTTTAAGCACACCGATTAATAGAATACCAACTTCTTGCTTTTTATTATTTAATACATTTATTACAAATATATTGCCTAATATAACATTGCTATTAGTTATATTTTTTTATGTATTTTTTAAAAGTTATAATGTTGGAATTATTTTTTTAGCCGGAAATATTATTGTTATTTCTTTAATAGTTTATACTGTAAAATATCTTAATAAAAAGATTAAACCATATGAAACAAGTCAGAATAAAAATGATAACTATATATTAGAAATATTAAATAATATTGATAAAATAATTAATAGAAATCAAGTAAATAATGAACTTAGTATATATGAAACTTTATCAAATATTTCTATTTCAGATGGAATAAAATATTTTTATACCGCTAATAATTGTATATATCTATTAACATCTATTGTATTTATTACAATTTTTATTTGTATTTGGATGATGATAAAACTATTTTTTAATAAAGAGATATCTGCTACTATTTTTATAACTATATTTACTATTTTATTATTATATCGTGAAAAAATATTTACTTCAATTCAATCTATTCCAGATATTATTGAACTATGGGGAAGGATTGAACATAAAAGAGGATTATTTACTGAAATTGAGAAAGAATATTGTAATATAAATGAAAGGAAGTATGAGGATATTAATCTAAAGTTTGATAAAATTGTATTTGATAATGTAACTTTTAAATATAAGTCAAGTGATAATTCTGTTTTTAAAAAAATAAATCTCAATATGGATTTAAATGATAAAATTATTGGAATAACTGGATTATCTGGCCAGGGAAAATCTACTTTTGCAAAATTAATTATTAAGATGTATAAATATAATGGTAATATATATATTGATAATAAAAATATCCAGGATATAAATAATAATTACATACGTGATAATATAGTTTATATAAATCAAACTACTAAATTGTTTGATAAAAAAGTAATTGATAATATTTTATATGGTTGTAAGGAAAAAGATATTAGTAGATGTAATAAATATTTAGAAGATATATTTAAATACAAAAAGATTCGAGCTTTGTTTAAGAATATAAATATTAATGGTGAAACTGCTGGAAGCTTGGGAGAGAAATTATCGGGGGGACAACGTCAGATTATAAATATTATTAGTGGTTTAATATCGCCATCAAAAATATTAATTTTGGATGAGCCAACGAATGCTTTGGACAAAGATTTGAAAGATGAATTAATTGCGGTTATAAAATATTTTAAGAAATATAAAAAAGCTATTATTATTATTTCTCATGATAAAGACATTTATGAAATATTTGATGAAGAGGTGAAAATTGTTTAGTACCCTTGTTCTATGATGTCTTTATTTTTTGAAATCATTTGTTCCTTAATCTCTTCTGATTCAAGTGACTTAACATTCGAGCTTACTATATTATCTGGTATAATTTGATTTACTTTTTCATTATTTGTATAATCTATAAATTTTGATTCAATTTCAGAAAGTAAATTGTCAAACATGTTTTTATCAATATTTATATCTTTTTCTAATACACTTTTTTTAATATCTTCGTGAAATTCTTTCAATTTAGAATTTACTTTCTCAATTGAAATACTTTTTTTATCAGAATAACTATCATTATTTGATAATAATAGTGCAAATCTAATAAATTTATCAATATTTAAATCTTCATATACAGATTTTAATTCAATATTTATGTTATATATGTTATGACTATTACTTTCATTAATATTTTGTAGTTTTGGAATAAAAGATTTATTACATTCTACACAAAAATATTTTTTATCTTCTTTTAATTCTTTATCTTCTTTTAATTCTGTATCGTTTTTCAATTCTGCATCTTTTTTCAATTCTGCATCATTTTTAAATCCAATATCTTTTAATAAAATTTGATCTTTTATTTTTATTAAAGATAGATTATATAATTCTTCATCTGATATTGTATATACATCTGGAGTTTTCATACATTTTGTTTTACGATTTAAATGTTTTATCATATTACTTCTTTGACTACATTTATATAGACATCTTTTACAACTATATTTATCTGTATTATATTTATTCATAATTATGTTTTATAATATAATATTATTTTAAATCTAAAATATTATTTAAATTTAAATTTTTTACTTTATAAAAATAATAAATATTAGCACATTAATTTAATGTAAAAAATTATTTTTTAAAAATTACTTAATTTATTGTAACACATCACTTTTATGTGACTTTTTTTAAATTTTTAAATTTGAAAAATTACTTAAAAATTGAAGCTTTAGAACTATTTTTTTTAATTTTTAAATTTTACTATTTTATATATTTTTAGTTTTATCAAAAGATGTTTGTGTATATTTTAACATGTTATTTTCATTGTTCTTTTAAAATAGGGTTTAAGCTTCAATTTTTAAGTAAAAAAATTAAGTAAAAAAAAAAGTGAAAAAAATGTGAAATAAAAACTTTTTTTGAAATTAAAATTTAAAATTTTTTATTTTTTTTTTTCAAAAAAAGTTTTTATTTTACATTTTTTTCATTTTTTTTTTACTTAATTTTTTTACTTAAAAATTGAAGCTTTAGACCTATTTTTTAAATTATTAAAAAATATATTTTTTATACTTTTTATTTTTTATTGAATATTATTTGTACATATTTTAAAATATTTTTCCATCGTTCTTTTAAAATCGGATTTAAGCTCTGATTTTAAGTAATTTTCGAAATTTAAAAATTTGAAAAGAGTCACGTAAAATTGATGTGCTACAGTAAATTAAGTAATGATTTTTTAAAATATTTTACAATAGATTATTTGTAAAATATTTATATAAATATTTAATTTTTTAAATAATAAATATAGAGTTATTACTTAAAAAATAATATATTATATAATATAAATGAGTTCATACTACGAATGCAAAAGATGTTTTCATAAATTTTCTCAAAAAAATGATATTATTCGACACATGTCAAAGAAAAAATTATGTATTAGAACAATCGAGTCATACTTAATTGATGAAGATAAAATTGACGAACTATCTTTAACTAAACATAAAAATAAAGATACTAGCAAAATATGTAATTATTGTAATACATTATTTACACACACGTGTAGTTTAAATAGACATCTTAAGTTATATTGTAAAGTAAAAAAAGAACAAGAAGAAGAAGAAGAACAAAAAAAAGAAGTTCAAAATAATGAAATAGAACAACCATCTGATATAGTAGCATATGCTAGTCAATTAAATCCTAATGAAACTATTTCAATAAATAATTCCGAAATAAATAATTCAAATATAAATAGTAATAATACTATTAATAATCATAATAACAACATTAATATTAATATTAATTTATTAAAATCATTTGATGAAGATTGGGATGTATCAAAAATTGATATTAATAAAAAATTAATTCTATTATTAAATAATTCAAAATTTACGCAAACTCTTGAAAATATATTAGAAAATGAAGTTAATTTAAATGTTATAATTGATAGTACAAGTGATAATGGGCTAGTTTATAAAGATAATAAATTAATTAATATGAATATAAAAGATATTGTAAAAAAATCTATGGAAAAATTGCATAAACATTTATGTGATTTTCATCAAGATATTGTTAAACCGAATGATTTATTAATAGATGTAAATGTATTAGATTATGGATTAGAAACTGCTAATAAAAAATATAATATTTTTAAAAATGATAATAATACACAAAATGAAGTAAATAATTATATAAGAAGTGTATATAATAAAAAAAATGCAAGATCTATTAAACAATGCAGAAAAATAAATGAAGGATTTTAATTACATTTTTAATCATATTATATATTATGATATTAACTAATATTCCACTAGATATAGTAAATTATATTTTATCTTATGATAACCGATTTGTTATTAGAAAAGGTAAAATAATAGTAATTGGTAAAATAAATAAAAACTTATATAATTTTTTAGATAATAAACCATTAATTTATTCATCTTTTAATGTGAATCAAAATATGCATTATTTTAGATCTATATTATTATTTGATAATTATGAAATTGAATACAGTAATCAAGGTGATAATATTATTTGGTATAGATTTAGAAAATGTACAAGTAAAAAAAATAATTATAAAAATTTTGAAACTCAAATTAAATTAAAAATTTATACTTAAAAAGATAGTTATATATAATATTATTGGCAGGGTTCCCGAGTGGTCAAAGGGGCGAGGCTTAAGATCTCGTGCGTTATGCTTCGTGGGTTCGAACCCCACCCCTGTCATTATATATTTATAATAGGTTATTATAAATATATTATTTATAATAGAAAGTAGTATTATATAATCATACAAGATGATTTATTTGTTTGAACTTCTTTCTTAGAATTATTTACCATAACACCATTTACCTTAATACCATTTGCTGGAACCCCTTTTTTAGAACCGTTTAATGAAGTTCCATTTGCGGGAACTGCTTGATTTTTAGAACCGTTTAATGGAACTCCATTTGGGGGAACTGATTGATTTTTAGAACCGTTTAATGGAACTCCATTTGCAGAAACTGCTTGATTTTTAGAACTGTTTAATGAAACTCCATTTGCAGGAACTGCTTGATTTTTAGAACTGTTTAATGAAACTCCATTTGCAGGAACTGCTTGACTTTTAGAACCGTTTAATGAAACTCCATTTGCAGGAACTGCTTGATTTTTAGAACCGTTTAATGGAACTCCATTTGCAGGAACTGCTTGACTTTTTAAACGTGCATTTGCTTGACCATTTCCACGTCCACCATTATTTCCTCTTCCACCATTATTTCCTCTTCCACTATTATTTCCTCTTCCGCCATTATTTCCACGTCCCCCGCGACCATTTAAATTATTTGGCATTATATATATAAATAATATATTTTTTTAATTTAAAAATATTCTTATATTATAGAAATGAATAAAAAAGGATTTATAGATAAAATGATTGAAAAACATAAACCATTCAGAATTTATGAAACAGATGACTGGATGATTCTTTATAAGCCTCCTTATTGGTCATGTAGCACTGAAGTTGTAAATAAAGAAGAACATCATCCAAAAAATAAAAACTCTATAGTCTTTTTTTTAAAAAATATAGCTGGATATGGTAAAATAATTAATAATAATATGAATCTTGTATCAAGTTTTAGATATGGTTTATTAAATAGATTAGATATTGAAACATCTGGGGCAGTTATTGTTGCTAAAAATAGAGTTGGTTTAACAAATCTAATTGATATTATGCATGTTAAAAAAGAAGTTGTAAAAATATATATATGTTTAACTAATAATACAGTTAAAGAAAATGAAGGATTAATTGATTTACCAATAAGATGTGATAGTGTTTATTTAAATAAAAATAATTATAAAAGCTCTATAAAACAATATTGTACAACAACCACTGATAAAGCTAATAAACTTAAAAAACATGCAAAATCTTATTTTCATAAAATTGGTAAATTAAAAGGAAAAGATGGTACCTTTTATACACTTTTTTTTGTTAGAATATTTACTGGAAGAACTCATCAAATAAGAGTTCATATGAATTCAATGGGATGTCCACTTGTTTCTGATCCGACTTACTTGGATAAAGCTGTTCTAAAACAAAATGAATCTTTTTGTGAAAGAATGTTTTTACATAATATTTATATTGGATTTAAATATAATGATTCTATAAATAACTTTATTGTACCTTTACCAAAAGATTTACAAAATACTTTAGATAATATATGCTGTGAAAAAGCTTATAATATATATGAAATACCGGATGAATTAAAATATATGAAGTAATTTTTTATAATAAATTTTGATTTTAATTAAGATGATTTTTAATTAATTTTTATTCTTCGTCATCGTCATAATCGCTCCACGCTTTTTCTGAAGCTCTAGAATCAGATCTTGGCTTTTCAGAAAGTTTTTCTTTTGGTTGTGCAATAACTACTACATCTTTCAATGTTAATGGTATTTTTGTTGGTGGAAGAATAGGAGGAGAATCATCTTTTTTTTGTTCTTGAAGTTTAAGTCTTTTCTTCAAATCGTTTAATTTATTCTCTGCTTCTTCAATTTCCTTTTGAATAGATGAATAAGAAGAGCTCGAAGAAGAAATCATAGGACGAGAAGTAGAAGAAACTTTAGGAGTAATCTTCTTTTTCTCTTCAATGGACTCAGATAGAGTTGCAGATTTCAATAATTGAACTTTAACACTTTTCCACTTTTCAGATTCAAAAAAAAGGGTATCAACTGGCTCCAAAGAATTAAATAAATCTTTATTTCTCAATTGAGAAAAAAGATCTTCATTTTTCAATGAAGTTTTAGAATTATTTTTTGTTCTAACAAGAGAAAAAAGTGGTGGCTTTTGAGGAGCACAAGGATATTCTCTGTTGTGACTAATAGATTTTGCAGTGGTAATTGCCATTGCAATAATGCCATCTGAAAAATAAATATTTGTGGTACCATTAAACGGAAATCCACTTGCTGTCGCAGCACAACTAAATAGAGAAATCGCGGGCTTTGGATCGGATTGATCGCCTTTGAAATTTGCGACAATGAAATATTGGTCGGGACTTAAAAATTTGTGATATACATTATTTTCAATAAAAACAGAGGAAAGACGGATTGCATTTCCACCAGTGCCAACTTTAAAAACAATTGCATCATGAAAGCAACCTTCTCCAGTAGGGAGACCGTGCTTAACAGGGGGCTTTGAAGTTTCTTTGGGCGGCATTTTAACACACGTTGCACGATAGTACTAAAAACTTACTTTATAAATATTTTTAGAATTTTTATCTATCATTTTTTTTTATAATTTTATAGTTTATACTAAAAGTTTTAATCAGTCTTCATTTTCTGAGAATTAGATGTAGGATTAACATTTTCTTTATGTTCATCCTTAATATGATTTTGAAAAGAATAAAGCGAAATAATTAGAACCTTCTGTAATTCATAATTCATTGTTGTTAGTTTTTCAAGAACAACATCTTTATTTTTAAAGAAATCAACAACTTCTTGCGGTGAGATTAACCAATATTCTGCAGAATTATCTGAAAATATTTGTATTAATCTTGAAAGTCCGGCTTGGTTGTTTGTTTTTTCTAAAAAAGATACAGTTTTTTGTATAAAAGTAATAATGATACTATATAGAGTCTTTTTTGTTTTTGGAATTTTAATTGATTCTAATGAGGTATTCTGAAGAATACTCCACCAAGATTCAATAATATAGGTGTAAATTTCATCTGAAAATTCAATATTAAATGGTCCAGCACAATAAGCACCTTCTACTGAAAGAATATCTTCTTTTCCATAAAATAGATGAGAGTTATTAACTCTGCATGTAACACCAGAAAAATTTTTAGGAGCTTCTTTATCATATTTATTGATATGCCATCTGTTTAATAGATTACGAAAATCTTCAGTTTCATATAATGAAATATTAAGCGATATCCAATCTAAAGATGATATAATTTTTAGAAAATTATGCATAGCGCTTCTTTTTACATTATCAACTTCTTCTTTGTTTCTCCATTTATGAATGGTAATAAACTCATTCGAAATATAATCTTTGAATTGCTCTAAATCCATTTTTTTGTATTTTTTAAAGTTAATAAGTGTTTTAATCAAGTTATTAATTAAAACATCTGAATAATTAGTAGATTTCTTGGATTCTGCACGGGCAGACGAATCTACCAAAACTTGCCCCTCAACTTCCATTTAATACGCTAAATGGAAGTAAGTAGCTATGGTTAAAATATTCACATATTTATAATTTAAATAAAAATAGAAATCAATTTTTATTTTTCTAAAAAATGAAAAAAAATGATTTTTTTATTTTTTATTTTCTTTTAAAAGTTGGATATAATATAAATGAACACAACTATTCAGCATTCTCTATCGGAAATTCAGAATAAATATGTTACTGAAAGCAATAAAAAGTTTATAGGTAAGGAGGAAAAGGAGGGGGGTGCTACAACTATTATTTCGGTTGAAGGTAATATTGGATCTGGAAAATCTACTATTTTAAAATTTTTAGGTGAACATTACAAAGACGGAAAGAATAACATTATTTTTTTACAAGAACCAGTTGATGAATGGAATAGCATTACTGATAAAGACGGAATAACTATTTTATCGAAATTTTATGAAAATCAAGAAAAATATTCATTCCCTTTTCAAATGATGGCATACATATCTAGATTGGCATTATTAAAAGATGCTATTCAAAAAAATCCGGGTGCAATTATAGTAACTGAACGATGCTTAGAAACTGATCGATATGTATTTGAAAAAATGTTGTATGATAGTGGAAAAATTGAAGAAGTTGAACATAAAATATATTTAAAATGGTTTGATCACTTTTCACGCGAAGTGATTGTTAATAAAATTATTTATTTGAAAACTAGTCCAGAAACATCATTTTATAGAATTGGAAAGCGAAATCGTGATGGTGAATCAAATATTCCTCTTGAATATTTGACTAATTGTAATTTATATCATGAAAATATGATTGATAAAATGAAGTCTATAGGAATAAATGTATTAACTTTAGAATGTGATATTGATACTTCATTACATAGTGATATTGTATCTGAATGGCAGAAAGAAATTGATTCTTTTATTCAATAATTTTTTTATATTTTTATAATTTATTATTATTTTTATTATTATTTATTATTATATATAATGGCTAATTTTTCTCCACGAACACAAAAATTTATCCAATCTGGTATTGGGCCAGAAGGATGGAAAAGAATTGAAGTCCCTGGAGATGGGTCTTGTGGATATCATGCAATAATGAAAAGCTTATCTGAACAAGCTAATTCATCTCTTGAAACAATAAAAAATAATTCATTTACTAGTAATCCATATTCTGGATTTGCGCTAAGAATTTTTATTGCAAAAAAATTAAAAAATATAAGAGAAGAAATTGCAAATCTAAATGGTTATAAAAATATGGTTAATGTTTCACCAGAAGAATTAAGGAATTCAAAAAAACAATTAAACGATATTATTATTGAATATGGATTAAATAATGAATCAAATAATGGTGAACACAATATAAATAATATACTAAAAACTTTAGATAAAAATATAAATGACTTAGAAAATTTTAATCCTGAAAGTACCACATCAGATGCAGGTGAATGGATTGATGAAAGTATATTAAATTTAATATCTAAAATACTACGAAAAAATATTTTTATATATAATTTGGGTGCAAATACAAATAAATGGACATCATTTATAGGAAATCAAAGTAATAAAAATAATCCTAATTCTTCTATATTTTTACTTTTTACTGGTGCACATTATGATACTTTAATACCAGATATAGATAATGGTAAATTTTTTAAAGAAAGATTTACTAATTTACCAAATAGAATATTTTTTAATTATAATTTTTTATCTTAATCAATATAAAAAAGAGCTTTATAATACTAATTATTAAATGAAAGTAAAGTTAATTAGTTATTCGAGGTCACATGATTCTACAGAAAGTTTAAATAGTCTTCAAGATATTGTTTCATATTGTGCAAGAGTATCTAATCCGGCTAATCAAAATAACAGCGCAACTAATGAAAAATTAATAAGATATTTAATAAATAATAATCACTGGTCTCCGCTTGAAATGGTAAGCATATGTATGGAAATAGAAACTACACGTGATATTGCTAGACAAATATTGCGTCATCGATCTTTTTCATTTCAGGAGTTTTCGCAAAGATATGCTGTTGCAAACTTGGACTTTGAAACCCGAGAAGCTCGATTACAAGATACAAAGAATCGTCAAAATAGCATAGAAACTAGCGATACTATATTACAAGATAAATGGGAAACTGCGCAAAATTTAGTAGCTGAATATGCTGAAAATGCATATAAATGGGCTATTGAAAATGGTATTGCAAAAGAACAGGCGCGGGCAGTATTACCAGAAGGAATGACACAATCTAGAATGTATATGAATGGTACATTGCGATCATGGGTTCATTATATTCAATTAAGAGGGGGAAATGGTACACAAAAAGAACATCAAGAAGTTGCGATTGCATGTGCTAAAGAAATTGCTGCTATATTTCCGATGATTGAAGAATTTCTTCCAAAATAAGGGAACCAACTGGCTTCGCGCACCCTTATAAAATCTTCTTTTTTATTATATTACTATGTTTTATAATAAAATAATCTTATATTATTATATGAAGAAAATATCATTTCTTTTTTTAACATTAGATAATCCTCATTTTTCAAAATTATGGGATTCCTATTTTAAAAATAATGAAAATAAATATACTCTTTATATCCATCCTAAATATCCTGAAAAAGTAACGTGGAGAAAAGAAAATATTATTAATAAATTACATGAAACAAGCAGGGGCTTTATTGTAAGAGCATATATAGAATTAATGAGAGAAGCATATAAAAATAAAGATAATTACAAATTTGTTATTATAAGTGAATCAGATATTCCAATAAAATCTTTTGATGAATTTTATAAAGATGTAATAAATGATGATAGATCATGGATTAAAAATATGAAAATAGATAAATATTCACAGGAACAAATTATTGGAAAGATGGGATCTAAAAAAAAGTTTATTAAACATTATTCAAGAATGTGTTTAAATAGAGAAGATGTTGGATTGTTGCTTGAAAAAGATAAAAAGGGAGAATTAGATACTTTTTATAATATGTATGTTGGAGATGAATATTTTTTATCAGCAATATATCCGAAAAAATATAAAGATTTTGAAGTAACATATGATGATTGGGAATATACACACGAATTGAAAAAAAAAATTAAAAATATGATTCGTCAAAAATATGAGATACAAGAAAGTGGAATTGGAAATAAATCAGTTAATATACAAAAGTTAAGAGAAGAATTTGACGAAATTTCATCACATCCGAAAACTATACACGTGGTTAGTAAAGATGATTTGAAAAAAATAAAAAGTTGTAAATCTTACTTTTATAGAAAGTTTGCTAAAGATAGCGATATTGAAAAATATTTATAATGAAAAGAAGATAAACTTAAGCGTTTTCATCCATTTTAGAATTATATTCTGTCATAAACTGTTCATAATAATCAATTAAATAGTGGTTTTCGCTATTGTAAACGATATCAACAATATATTTTTCTCGATGTGCATAATAATTTGGATCATTGTCATCTAATAAACAATATCGTGTAAAATTGAATTCTTGATATTTACACGGTTCTATTTGATGTTGAATAAGTGACTCTTTCCAATGATATATACTAACTAAATAAGTATCAATGCTATTTTGAATAATAATATATAAATCCCATACATTATATTCTTCTGGATTTAATTCATAAATATCTTGATTCAAATATTCTTGGATATATATAATATTATTTTGGGTAAATAAATTTTTTAATAATTCTATAGCATCAGGCGATAATATATTTTTTAATTGAGGTTGATCATAATTTATAGGTACCTCTACTTTTAATTCATTTAAATTATATCCAACTATGGGACAATCTTTTTTAGGAGTCTCGTTTATATTTATGTTTAAAATAGAAAAAGCAAGCTGATCCATAAAGTTATTATTTATAATATTTTATATTAACTTTAATATTAAATAATCATTTTTTATTTTTATTTTTATAATTTTAAGGCGGAAACCCAACATATGTTAGTAAACCTGTTTTTAGATTCTAGGCAGAACCCGCAGCAATGCTGTTCGGAATGTGATCAACAACACTGGCATTAGCCTTGGTCGAATGGTTACCTTTCTGAGAAACATTTTTGCCAGTTGCAGCATTCGGCGGTTGATTGGCCTGTACAAGAGTAATCAGAGACATCATGGTGTTGTTCAGTGCTTCTAGGCGGGTATCAACCTTGTTGTCAATAATCATTAAGCTCTGATCAACCTTGGCGGTAACTTCTTCCTTGATCTCTGCAAGGGCATCCTCAAGGCGAGTGATTCGGGCTTCTGTTTCAGAAGGAATCTTAGCCTTAGACTGGGATGACCAGAAGCAAAGGGAGAAAAAAGATCTTCTCTTGACAGTTTTCTCAACAGGCTGAGCCACAGGCTGAAAAGCTGGCTGAACCATAGGAGCAGATGGCTGAACAAAATCTTCGGGGAGAAGAATGGACTGCAAATCAGATTGAGCCTTGGTGTAATCCTGGGCCGCCTGGTCTGCAATGGTTTGCATCTGAGATGTGAATTGTGCAAGCTCCTTGAGCTTGTTCTTTGCAAGAGCAACCTCTTCTTCGTGAGCCTTCTTCTCTGCCTTAGCTCTCTCCTCGGCAGCAGAAGCAGCAACAGCTTCAGCTTGACGAAGTTGTTGAGCTTGAGCATCAGCTTGAGCCTGGATAAGAGCTAGTGCTCTAGCTTGAATTTGGAGAAGAGTAATCTTCTCAGTTTCAGCATTTGCTTGAGCAATGGCTTCAAGCTTGGCTTTAGCAGCAGCGTCAGCCTTGGCCGAAATCAATGCATCGGGCCTGGGAATGACAACATCATTGACCACTTGGGTCGATTCGATCCCCTTCAGGAGGAATGCTCTTGCGCTACGAGCCAGATCTGAATCAGCGGGCATTTTTGAAGTAAACAACGAAAGTTCTTGTTAAGAATGTGCTTAATATTATGAAAAAAAAATTGTGAAAAATTAGCTGTCATTTTTTTTATAATTAGAAAATCAGATTACATTAGACTTTTGAATAAATTATATGTTGTCTTAATTACTTTTTCTTGATGATCTGATGTACATCCTTTCAAAGCAATAATAATCTTTCTTTCAAATATATTTGATTTAGAATAATCAGATTTTAAAATAGTAACAATTTCTCTTGTTTTTTTAACGAGATCTTCTGTAGTATTAAAATGATATTCTTTAATATTTTCTTCATTATTTAAGATATAATAAATATAGATCTTTAACTGAAAGGTACATTCTTGATTGCAAGATTCACATAAAATTTCATCTGATCCAGCATCTGTTTCAAGAAATGATCTTACTCCAGTGCAAGATTTATGTTGACGAACTTCTTTATTGTATTGTTGTCGTTCCATATTTTAAATAGTGGATTTTATTTTTATTATACAATTAAATTAATTCTTTAAAAAATTATTATCAATTTTTAAAGAATTATTAAAAAATGAAAAAAAGATAAATATAAAAACATAATATAATATATTATAATATAAATGTCTTCAAAAAAAACAATGTCTGATGAGACTAAGTCAAGTGAAACAAATGATAATTTCGACTGGGAAAACAACACGTGGGAAGTAATTGATACATTTTTTAAACAGGATAATATTCTAATTGATCATCATCTAAATTCATTTAATTATTTTATGACACATGATTTGCAAGCCATTGTTCGCGAAAAAGAATTTAATCCTATTAAAATTTATAATAAAAATACATGGAACGAGGATAAACAGATTTATTTAGAAACATATCAAATTGAATTTGGAAAGATTTATATCAGCAAGCCAGTATTATATGATGCTCCTAATAAGCCAATGTATCCTTCTGAAGCGCGTTTAAGGAAATTAACTTATGGTGGAAATTTATATTTAGATATTCATCACAAAACAGTTCGTGTTGATGCCGAAACCGGTGAACAAGAAATTACTCCACATCCTACTTTAGAGAAATTTCCATGTGGAAGAATGCCGATTATGGTTGGTTCAAAATACTGTGTATTAAGTGATCAAAATAACATGACTAAGATGGAAATGGGCGAAGGTTTATATGATTATGGTGGATACTTTATTGTTAAGGGAAGTGAAAAAGTTATTATTTCTCAAGAGAAAAAATGTGAAAACAAGATCTGTTGTTTTAAGACAAAATCAATTCAAAACAAGTATTCTGAAGTAGCTGAAATTTCATGTGTTCATCCTGATAATCCATCTATTATTTCTCCCGTATATATCAAAATGAAGTCTAAGGAAGAATCTTACGGCGGAAATGTAATCCGCGTTCGTCTTAAGAGAATGAAACAAGAAATTCCCCTTATTATTATTTTCCGTGCATTGAACTTTATTAGTGATAAATCTTTTGTAGAACTAATTGTATATAACACAACTGCTGAAAATAGCATACCTATTATGGAATTATTGAAAGCATCTATTGAAGAAGCAAAACCTATTCAAACTCAAAAAATTGCACTTGAATATATCTCAAAGTATATTACTGGAATTCAATCGGCAAAGTACAAGACTAATAAATGCAAGCTTAAGTATACATTTGATGTTTTATGCAATGAATTATTCCCACATGTTGGGGAATCTCCTATTAAGAAAGCCTATTTCTTAGGATATATGGTAAACAGATTACTAAAATGTGCAACTGGATTAATTAAATACGATGACAGAGATTCTTTTTTGAATAAACGGGTTGAAACAAGTGGCGATTTAATGGGACAACTGTTTCGCGCTTATTTTGGTAAGTTTGTAAAAGAGTTGAAGGCTACTTGTGAAAAAGATATGTTGGCCGATCGTATGTCTGAATTACCGCAAAATCTTAGCAAGAAATTGAAGCCTAACAGTATTGAAAATGATATTAAGTATGCACTTGGTACAGGAAACTGGGGTCTAAAGAATCAAGCTAAACCTCGAAAGGGTATTGCTGCTGTATTACAGCGATTGACTTATTTGGGCACTCTTTCTAATTTAAGAAGAGTTGTTGCACCTATTGATAAAAATGGTAAGCTAACTGATCCTCGTAAATTACATTGCACTCAATGGGGCGTAATCTGTCCTTTTGAGACTCCAGAAGGAGGTGGTGTAGGAATTGTTAAAAATATGTCTTTAATGTGTCAAATTACTATTCCTTGCTCTCCTGAAGTAATTAAATCATGTTTGGATGAATTTGGAGTAATTGGCCTAGAAGGGACGCGACCAATTGATGTGTATGATACTGTAAAAGTATTTGTTAATGGCGATTGGTATGGACAATCTAGTGAGCCAAATATTTTGGTAAAGAAATTAAAGGCTCTTCGAAGACAAGGGCTTATTAATCCCTTTATTTCTATTGCATGGTATATCCAATATAATGAGATTCAAATCTGGACTGATGGTGGAAGAATGTGCAGACCATTATATATTGTTGAAAATAATAATCTAAAAATATCGAATAAGGTAACGGAAGATATTGTTTCTAAAAACTTGCAGTGGAAAGATTTAATTACAATTCCATTACAGCCTGAAAATAGCTTAGAAAAAGAATTGGATAAAGATGAAATTGAAGATTCGGCGTCTATTATTGAATACATTGATATTAATGAGTCTGATACATTAATGATTGCAATGAGCCACGATAATCTTGCAATAAATAAGAAAGAGAATTACTCTTATTACAAGTATACTCATTGTGAAATTCATCCTTCTATGATGTTAGGTGTTTTGGCTAGTAATATTCCTTTTTCAGAGCACAACCAGGCTCCTAGAAACTTGTATCAAGGTGCAATGGGAAAGCAAGCAATGGGAATTTATTCGACTGCTTTTAGAAGCAGAATGGATACAATGGCTCATATCTTACACTATCCTCAAAAGCCACTAGTTAATACAGAAACTAGCAAATATGTTCATAGTGATGATTTACCAAGCGGGCAAATGCCAATTGTTGCTATTGCTTGTTATACAGGATATAACCAAGAAGATTCGTTGATTTTTAATCAGTCGGCAATTGATAGAGGATTATTTAAATCGTCTTTCTACAGAACTTACATGGATGAAGAAAAGAAAAACAGTGCTACATTAGAAGATGAAAAGTTTTGCAAACCTCAAAAATACTATCCTAATGGAAAAGTATATACAGAGAAAATGAGTTATGGTTCTTACGATAAATTGGATGAAAATGGTTTTGTTAAAGTCGGATCTTTTGTAGATGGAAATGATATTATTATTGGAAAAGTAACTATGTTAAAAGATAGTATTGAAGGTGAACCAAAGGCTCGCGATTTGAGCACATCTTTGCGATCTAACGAATCTGGTATTGTAGACATGACTTATAAAAATAGTAATGGTGACGGATACAATTTTGCAAAGGTAAGGGTAAGGAGCGATAGAACACCGGAGCTTGGTGACAAGTTCGCAAGCCGCCACGGTCAAAAAGGAACTATTGGTCTAACTTATAAACAAGAAGATATGCCATTTACAAAAGATGGAATTGTTCCAGATATTATTATGAATCCAAATGCTATACCTAAAAGAATGACAATTGCCCAACTTATCGAATCAGTTTTTGGTAAAGTTGGAACCATTGCCGGTTGTGAATTGGATGCTACACCATTTCGCAAAGTTACAGTGGAAGATGTCAGTGATATAATGGAAAAGATGGGTTATAAAGGAGCAGGAACAGAAATATTATATAACGGTAAAACAGGAGAACAGATTAAAGCAAGCATTTTTATGGGACCTACTTTTTACTATAGGTTGAAACATCTTGTCGAAGATAAACAACATTCTAGATCAACTGGTCCTTATCAACTTTTAACAATGCAGCCTGCCGAAGGTAGGTCCCGAGATGGGGGGTTTAGGTTCGGAGAAATGGAAAGGGACTGCCTTTGGTCCGACGCCCCAGTTGGTCAAAGTTTTGGTCTCAGTATTAAAATTAAAAATTTAGAAAATTCTAAGAATGCTGTTTTGGGCTGGTCTGAAGGAAAAAATGGTATTGTTCCAGCAATTCAAAGTGACTTTTTATATAAAGGTCAAAGAGAGTGTGTAGAATTAACAATGGAAGACGGTCGTAAAATTACATGTACGCCTGATCATAAATTACTTACATCCGAAAATGAATGGATGGCTGCGAAAGATTTTGTTAAGGATAATAAATCAATAAAAGCAGGGGTTAATTATCCTTTAATGGATATAGATGAAGAAATAGCCGAATGTGCTGGATGGAAATTAAAAGTAGGAGATATGGTTTTTTATACTAATACAAAAGAAAAATATTTAGAAACTCTTGCGTTTATTAGAGTTTTAGGATATTTAATTACAGACGGAACAATTAGCATAAAAAATAATACTAGTACTCCTCGTGCATCTGTCTCGCTAGGTCATATGATAGATGTTGAAACTTTCTTGGATGATTTAAGATTATTATGCTATGTAGACCAAAATAAATTTGAAAGAGGAAATCACTTTAAAATAGATATTCCAATTGCATTATTAAAAAATATTGTGAAACTAAAAGGAATTACTATTGGAAGAAAAATTTGTCAAGCTGCTGAACTCCCTGCTTTTATTCTAGATGATTCATGCCCAAAACCAGTTATTCGTGAATTTTTAGCAGCAATGTTTGGTGCAGATGGACATACATGCATACTTGGAATGCATCGTGGAAAAAGAGATATTCTAACATCTCCATCATTTTCAAAGTCAAAAGAAGAAGAACACCTTGAATCATTAAATAAGATAATAAAAGATTTACAAATGCTATTAGCTAAATGTGGAATTAAAAAAATAACTATTCAGAATAATAAAGAGACTAGTAACTCCAAGAATAAAAATAAGGTAAATAGTAAATCAACTAGATCTTATCAAGCAACTCTTCATTTGGATATATCAGAAATGATTCCTTTTTCGGAGAAAATTGGTTTCCGTCACTGTTGTCATAAGAATCAACGCTTAGAAGCAGGAGTTGCCTATCGTAGATTACGTGAAGGAGTTGTTCGCCAACATAACTGGTTAGTTCATCGTGTTGATGAGATAACGAATTTCAGTAAAATTAAAAAAGATAATCCAACAAAGATTGTTCCTACTAAAAAGGCAATTGAGCAAGCAGTGAAAGAATTAACTGAAAAAGAAGCTCTTCTTCATGAATATGCAATTCCTTCTACTCATGATATTACAGATCATCTAGTTAAGGGAACTGAATTTTGTAAATTTTCATCAAAATTATTTCCAACGGCAGAAGAGTTTTTAACAAAGATTGGTGCAATCGATTGGTTTCTAAAAGAAGATTTACCTAAGGTTGAAGAAACAGAAGAAGAAGAGTCTTTTGAAGAAGAAGTAACAGAAAAAGATAATGAAGTATCTATAAAAAATATAGCATATGGTGTTTCTCGCTCTAAAGAGTATCTCCCAACAATGAATCTGAAAGTATTATCTTGCATTAATGTTGGTCTAAAAGATGTTTACGATATTCAAGTAGATGAAGTTCATTCCTTCTTAGCTAATGGTGTTGTAGCTCATAACTGCATGCTTTCACATGGATCGGTTCAATTCTTGAAAGAAAGAACATTTGACAACAGTGATAAATATTTCGTCTACATTGATGATGAAACTGGGACTATTTCACCAGTTAATCCAGAAAAAGGAATCTATAAGTCGCTTTACTCAGATAATACTACTAAGTTTTCTAAGATTCAGATTCCATACAGTAGTAAGCTTCTCATCCAAGAATTAATGAGTATGCATATTGTTCCTCGATTAATGGTTAATAAGAAATAGTAGGAAATCCAGTTACTTATCTATTACACTATATTTTATCCTCATATTTTATTACTATTTTAGTAATAAAATATTATAATTTTATTTAGATAGTTCATTTATTCTTTAATATATTAACTTCTTTTTTCAAATCTTTTATTTCTTTTACTAAAATACCAATTATACTATTATAATTCATCGATTGGTAAACAACTCCATCTTTCTCTCCATAAACTAAATAAGGATATAATTCTTTAATTTCATGAGCAATAAATCCTATTTCTTTACAATTTGATCGTAAATTATTATATACATATGGCTCAATTTTATCTACATTAAATGTATCATCTAATTTTTGAATATTTTGTTTTATTCTATAATCAGATGTTACTATTGTTCCTGCAACTTGAATATTTCGATCTGTTATAATTGCAAATGAATCATCTGGAGATAATCCAGTTAATCCAATTAAAAGACCTGTATAGTATCCAGTTGATCCAGATGATACACTTCCTGTAACTCCTAGATTTCCACCTAAAACTAAATTATCACTAAAATAACCAGTTGCTCCAATGGGACCAGTATTACCATCTGGTCCGGTATTACCATCTGGTCCGGTATTACCATAAGGTCCAGTAATACCATCTGGCCCAGTAATACCATCTGGTCCGCTATTACCATAAGGTCCAGTAATACCATCTGGTCCGGTATTACCATCTGGTCCAGTAATACCATCTGGTCCAGTAATACCATCTGGTCCGGTATTACCATCAGGTCCAGTAATACCATCTGGTCCGGTATTACCATCAGGTCCAGTAATA